>Ga0065711_1038158_pt1 | contig 19086 bp, 3 predicted proteins | sample Hoacrofraction12_FD_59098 | JGI IMG/M metagenome (GOLD analysis project Ga0065711, IMG submission 59098) | Hoatzin crop microbial communities from Cojedes, Venezuela - Epithelial fraction 12 v2 (version 2) | ecosystem: Host-associated > Birds > Digestive system > Esophagus > Crop | place... | reverse complement strand
GGGGGGGGGGGGGGGGAAGAGCAGTCAGCTTAATAAGAATATGAATTTAATTGACTTTATAGAGAAAACTCAGCATGAATAAGTAAGATAGAATACAAACATAATGTGATTTTAAAAAAATCTTACCCTGTCCTTTGGATTTAGCTGATCAGTACAGGTCATGAAAACTCAGCAGCTTTATGCACTACAGCAAGCTTTCACTGCCTGTTGTTAAACATCTCTAGGAGCAGTTTATTTAAGAAAATGTTGGATAAAATAGCGATCCTTTTGTTACTATCTGATTTTAATACCATATGGCTCCTCTTAGGTCTACAATGGCAGTCAGGTGAAAAAGAATAATAAAATGTAGTGCCTCCTGGACAGTTTGGAAAAGAGATGTGTTACAAAAGTCTAGAAGACATTCCAGTGATACAAGAAAGATACCACCTTGCTGTCACTATTTCTCATTAACAAGAACCTAACTGTCACTGTTTCTAATTAACAAAGGAAAATATAGCAAAAAACAGTACAAACAGCAGATGGTTATGAAAAGGCATAAAGAAAATATGAGCAGTATGAGACCTGATTTTTCAGTAATTCAAATGGTGCTAAAGATATTGGACACTACTGCTTTTTCTCTTGGTAAAGCTGAAGAGACAAATAATAGAGTGAGAAAGAGAAGAAGAGTTAGCAAATTAGTTTCACCAATGAGCTTTCTGTGGAATATGTTAACATTTTGGACATGAGATGAATGATTTTATTAAAGATCTGAGAATGCTTAAGAGCATATTTTAGAGCATAATGTTAATATCTCTTGCTATCTAGAGTCTTCCATTTATATTGGTGCTGTGCTTTGCTGTTCTGTGCTTAAAAAAAACAATATCATTTCAAATGTTATAAATTGATTAATCTTTCTCCTTACTGTTTTATTTAATATATTCTACATCTGGTATTCATATACTAGGAAAGGGAAAGGTGAACTCTTATGAAAAATTACTTTAGAACTCCTGCAACTTTTATAATTTTCAGATATAAGATTCAAGATTCATATTTTCCAGACTACATAAGAAAATAGAAATCCAAACTTTGGGAACACAGTGGAAACAAGATATCAGTTTCTGACATCTTTTCCCAAGTCTGTGATTTACATGACAAATGCCAGCATAAAATAATATGAATTATCATATTAAATGGCAAGTGATGGAGATGTGTGTCTGCAAAGTCAGTTTTCTATAGCAAGGTTGATAATCCAACCTAGAATTCTGGCTGGTCAGCTGTTTTTAATAGGCCAATCTAACAGCTGTTTTTCGATGGCTGATATTAAAGCAGTTGATGGTCTTTGTCCTGTTTTGTTTCATACAAAATATTATCCTAGAATTTAAGACGTTGGAAAAAAAGGATTAGATGGGCAGAGAGTTGCTTTCCCTTTTTGCAAAGGCTTTCATGTGCTGCTGTTGTTAGGTCCATAATGATCTGTTGTCAAAGCAGTTGTGCCCATGGTCACGTTTGCTGCATCACTGCTGTGTGGTTTTTGCTCTGGTGCTTAGGAAAGATGCTGGAATTATATTTTTTTTTTTTTCTATGCAGAGTTGTTCTGTGGTAGTTCGTTGCAAAGGAGTAAAAAGCAGCTCATTGTGCCTAAGCATTCAGGGTTCTTAGAGCTGTTAAGTTAAACAGTTAAGTGTACATGAAATAAGTACTTTAAATGGAAGTTTTTAAGATCAGTTTTCAAAGGTTAGGAAACCCATTCATTTCAGTGCCATTTGCAACTGGTTAAGATGTAGTGTACTTAGGAATTATAATGGCTTTGAAAAGTGGAAAACCTTTTAATAAATACAACTAAATAAAATTCAGAATATCTATGTATTATGAATTTTTCAATTACTTGAATAAAATGTAAAAAAATCAAACTGTTCTGAAGACGAACTCTGGAGGAAAACTCAGAAGTGCTTCATTTTTATATTTTTTTGATCACAAGGAAAATTTGAGTAATCTTCAGACTATACTGTCTTGTTTCAATGTATTTATTTACATTGATTTTAAAGTGTCCAACTATGAATTGCTTATCCCCGTAGTCCTTTCCTATTGGGAGCAGTGGTTCAGGTGCACCTAAGAAAATTCATGTTATACGATGGGAGATCTTGTTCCTCAAGGACAGATGGTCATATAAGGTAAAGAGGATTAGATGTATACTCCAGGTCCCTGTGACAAGGCTTTGCATTTAGTAATATTGTGCAAAATTATTGAGAAATTAAGACTCCCACAATGTTTAAATAATGCACGAGTTGTTTGATAATACTGTGGATGATTTTAAAAACAGCTGTATATGAAACAGTTTCAGAACTACCAGTACATTGCTACTTTTCACATTCATATTTTCAAAGAATTTTGACAACTTCAGAGGTAATTCAGTAGAGAATTTTAAACTCTTGTGTGTGGAGAAACTTTCCAGAAAGTGTTATTTGTTTTAGGACTTTTAGGTTGCCTAATCTCTCTGTCTTGCTTCTCTTCCAGCCTACAGTTCTAATTATAATGTTCAACTTTAATACTACATAGTGGTCAGTGTTCAATCATACATCTTGATTTCCATCAGGCTGTGTATTATGTTTTTGCTTTTCCAGTATTTGTTTTATCAAAATGTATTTTCTGTGAAAGTGAAGAGGTTTAATTCTTTTATCTCCTACAGGGTGTGGCACAGTTGAGAGATTTCAGCTGACATAGCTTCAGCTCTGTTTTTTTACAGGTTTTACCAGAAGAAGGTCAGAGCTAATTACATTTCCTAACAAAAAAAAGCAGACATTTTAGCTTGAAAGCAGTCAGAAAAAGGCATGCTGGGACATATTTAGTCATTTAGGGAAGAACTGATATTTTTTCAGTGTCAGTTTCAAGATGGATGTTTCCAGTTGGGACTTTTTCGCATTTAAGGAAATAGTTACTAAAACATGTATTGATTTCAGCTGACTATCTATGGAGATAAAATGCCAGCTATAAAATTTATGGTTTAATTTATTGTTTTTAATCTAATTATCTTAAATTATTTAATTAATATCTATATGTTAGGCTGCATTTCATAGCAGTGTGCTTTTATTGCTGGACATCTTTTGATTTCTCTGTCTCTGCGTACAAACCCATACATGGAGTTCTCAGTTAAAACTCCTTGACGTGATAATAATTAGTATACATTATAGTATTGTATATATGAAAAGACAGTAAAGCAGTAGGCAAATTATAAGATAAGAAATCTTCCTGACATGTGTCACATTCATGTGGAAATACAGAATATTTGTGCAGTGTCCCTGCTTTCCTAAGTTCCGAAATGCTTTTAAATAAGTCATTTGAGTTATTGCAACACCACCATCTGTGACAATAGAACAGATTTTGCTCTTCTTGTTGTATCTTGTAATGGGTCATCTTTGCCTGTCAAAATATTCTGACAGGTGAGGAATCCAGTTCCAGGGGTTTCATAAGTTCATAGGAGAAAATTACTCAGTTATTCTTGTCAGAGAAGGTCCATTTCTTTACTTTCAGCTGAATATTCTTTGCTATAGTAGGTGGAGAAATATATTCATTTTTTTATTAATTTCAAGGAAGATGTGTTCTGTTTCATATTTTAATGTTCTGGATCTGTTCTAAGTCAAAGAAAAAATACCACCTGCTTTTCTATTTTTATACCACTTTATAAACAGCAATCTAAAGCAAACTTCTGTGAATTTGCTTTCTTTCTGCAATTAGCAACTGTATCAGGACAGTTCAATTGCAATTAAAAGCAAGAATTGTTGTTTTGAAGTGCTTGTTGTCAGGCACAATAGAACCTATCCACAAGAAAACATGGCTGAGTCTGAAACCAATCCACCTGGCTGTGTTTCACTTCCCATATGGGATTATTACTTTGCACATGATTGCCATCCCAGCCAATGTGCAAAGTAGAAGACAATGTCAGTGGATAGATGCAATGGTTATTGGTGTTATTAAGACCAAAGACAGATTTTTAAAAAGACAATTAATTGTATATTAGAGTTGAAGAAAAACAACGTGAATCCCACAGTACCTGTAACAACATTAGTAAGACTGTCTTTAAGGCAAGTCACACAATACAAGATCCTCATGTGGATAAATTCATGTTTCCTTTATTTGCATCATCTTTTCCAAGCAGGAAAAAACTAATAAGGATCACCTGAAGAAGGAGAAACACGATACTCAATTAAGAGTCAGTCTATCTAGCTCATCATTGGCACTTACAAAACGTAAAGCAAATCAGTTTACTTGAATGATGAAAGCAGATTACAGCCATGAAATTTGTAATTCTTTAGAGTGCACTGGGAAGCAACATCAGGTAAGCAGTAGGACAAATTTATGAGCACTTTCAAGGTAGTATGTACCATGATCAAAATGATATTAAAATGCATGTGAGGATCTGATAACCTGTGAATAATGTGGTTTTATTATCTCCATACATGTAGGAAGTATTCCTTGTTAAAATCAGAGCTGCCTTAGAATGCGTTATGATAGCACTGTACAGGCCACTCCTTTCAGGGACATACTTATGATTTTGTATTTCCCACTCAGAATGCATTTGCTTTTTCCATGTGAATATCAATCATGTTACATCTAGAGGGCAAAAGTAAAATGTCCCAGTTTGTGATCCATTCTAGTTACCTTAGTACTATTGCTGTTTAAAGACCTCAAAAGGTTGTGCAAAAATTACATAATAATTGTATTAGGAGATAAGTTAGTCTTTTTGCAGACAACTTGGACAGCTGCTTTTAGAGAGGAATGTGCATCATATTATAATGTAATAAAAACATTTTTTAAAAAAATTCGTTGTTGTGAATGCATTAACTGTTGTACAGATTTGGTCCCAATCAGGTTTTTCTACAATTCTCCATATGTCATAAATTGATGACTAGTGACATTTTCCGTACAATGTAGAAAATTGCCCAGACTAAGAAAGTTAATGCTACACATCAGGTACACCTACTCTATTGATCCGTTTTCTACATCTTCTAAGTTTAGTGAAGTTTGATGGTTTGTACCCCTGCACAGTTATCTGTCTTCCTCTCCAAATGCTACAACACTGGCCCCAAAAAAGAGTGGTAACTTTTTTAATGTGCAATATGTTGAGTAGATGTTTTGCTGAACTACCAGCACATTAAACAGTCAGCACAGTCCCATTTAAAATAATTAGGATTAATTTTCTCTAGCTCTCATGAAAACAAAAAGAAAATTATTTATAGGTACCTGCACAGTGCCAACTTAAGTATGATAGACTAAAGTCATTACAGTTAATTTAATTTAAACAAATATTAGCCAAGCTTTGCCAACGTGGCAAGTGACTTCCAGTTCACCATTTTCCAGGTCAAAGTCAAAATAAATCTTTCTTCTCAGAAAGATCTGAGCACTTTTCAAAATGGATGATCCATGTGGTAAGAGCATTTTTCACTGTGAAAAACCTTGATCTGAGAAAGTTACAGATAGCTTTCGAGAGCCACAAAAGCCAAATCTTATCCAAAAATAAGACAGGTTTTAAAATGAATGCTGGTATTTTCAAACATACCTAGGTTATTTGTAAGAAATTAGATGATTCTTTAAGAATTCCATGTAAGCAAATGAGTTCAAAATTTAATTATGTTCAATTGAAATAAGTAAGAGTATTGAAATAAGGCCTGAAGGCTTTGATTCTTGATTAATGGAGATCTATATAGTTCATTTATTGTTTTCCTAATGTAATACCTTTGGAATAAAAAAGCTTTAGATAATTTTTAATAATAAATAAAAATACTAATTAAGAAGGAGTTGGAGACTTGAACGCGTGCATCAATCTTTTTAAATTTCAGACCTTGGAGGTCCCTTCCTTCATTGTCCTTTAGAATGGGAATAAACACCTTCCAGAAGGCTAAGAAATAGTATTCAGTGATCAGAGGAGCTGATTAAATAAATACTCATGTACTTTCTTGAACAGTGAGGAAAAAAATCCATGATGCTTTCTGAAGCACTGATAACAAGCTTCCGGACCTCTTGCCCCTACATTTGAAAGTTGGCAAAATTTTAATTTTAAAGGGCTAGCAGCAATATTTGGTGCCCATAAGCCCAAATTTGCTGTAGATTTCCATACAGTAGAAAACATGAATGAGAAATTATATGTAGAAATTATAGACCAGTTAAAAGTGCAAACTAGACTAGTTAGTTAATAAACTGGCAACTTAAAGTTTGAGATGTTGATTAGAAAGATGAGAGAAAACGAATGTTATCTTTTCCCTGTTGCTTGTACTAGAGCAGTATCCAATCTACAACTAAAAATCATTCTTAAATGGAAGTGCTCGCCTTTTCATAATCTGTACACAGGATTGCTACATGTTGTTGAATTTATTAGACACCATGATGCCAATTATTTTTTGTAATTCCCCATCTTTTTCATTATAACAGGATAAAACAGTCTCCCTGAAGCCTAATTTTATTAATTTTCTTAGCCTTTTTCAGCACTGGGGTTATGGGCACTGGTGACACTCCCTACAGCTATGTTCCTGGAAAGCAGTCAGTGTCAGCAGTTTGGTTTACTTGCAGACTGCATCTCCCCTTCACCTCCCACCATCCTGTTATTCCTCACTACAGTAACAGAAACAAATCTCCTGTCTGTCATCAACTTCTAGTTTGTCTCCTAACAGTGGTTCGTTTTTGCTGTTCTTGTCTCCTTTCCTGCTGCTTTCTTTATCATTTCTCACTAATTTCTATTCTGCCCTGTTATGTCAGGAGACGTGAGATGGCCTTGTTACTCATAGTTCTACAAGTATTTCTCCATGTTCAGGTGAGATTTGATTTTTCCCAGAAAGGTTGAAATGTATTGTTAGTCTGCTAACTCAGTAGTCACTGGAGAGAGGTAGTGGTGGCTACGCAGGGAATTTTTCTCCACCTTAATCTCTCTTATTAGAATCAGTTCTTGGAGGAAAAGTCAATTCTTACAGAGAACGAGGCTTTTATTGATGCAGGATGAGATTTTGTGGTGGGAGGAACGAGGCAGATATCTGCTGTGAATGATTTATTTATGTTCTAGGCCTGATATATATTTGTAAATAAAGCAAGCCATTTTTGTCTTAGCTGTCTGCATTTGCCATCTGAGCTTGTGATACATGTACTACATGTGTGCCTCTAGAATGTGTCATTTCTGCTCGATGGTCACAGCAGCTGAGTCAAATGCACAGAACTGGACTGACGGTGCAGCTCCTACAGAAGCAGAAGTTTCCAGGATAATGCTGTTAATTGCTGATCTGTGTGTTGCTTAAACCATAACTGCCTGTTCTGTAGTCCTTCCAAGTAAAGGGTTAGCATCAACGCTGCTATTGTAACTACCACTGTAAAACATACTTGTTAATTATAGGAGGTTAGTTAAAGGATGCATAAATAACCACTACAAGAATTCCTATACAAGTACTCTTGTGCTCATTGTTTTTTCTTGCCATACGTACATATCTCTCCTAGGTGTTCATTGCTATTGCTAAGAGCCACATACCAAAAGGACAGTTTCCAAAGGCTGAGTGGCCTAACCTTGGCATAAGTAAATATTGGTAGGAAGGCAGTAGGGCAGGTATAGAGGACAGTTTCCAAAGGCTGAGTGGCCTAACCTTGGCATAAGTAAATATTGGTAGGAAGGCAGTAGGGCAGGTATAGACATTTCAGGTGTCTTGTGCCATCCATCCAGCGCAGTTCTCTAGCAACCCACTGGGGCAAAGCATTCCCTAAAATACAGGTTTCACACACACATGCACACACACACACACAAAAAAAAATCACTTGTAAAGCTGAATTAACGTTTTATCTTTCCTGGAAAGGTTCAGTTTTCAGTCCCTTTTTCAACCCTTAGCTGTTATATAGCACTGACGAATGCCCAAGGCGCAGCAACAACTTTGACTTCAAGACATTTATATGAACTTGTGCCAGTCTTCAGTTATACCATTCTGCTAGAAGCATTGATACTATGATAGAAGAGCCTTTGTGGATTTCCTGTGTGATCTGAGAAAGGAAAACCTGTGTAGAATCCTCCTTCTAGAAGACCTAACTGGTGGCAGCTCTAACCTTGCTGGGGACCTCGGCCAGCAGGCACATTACATGCCTTTGTGTGCTGTGGTGCCAGGCTTTGTGCTGGTGTGTGCTTGATGTTACCATCTCTGCATGGTGTGAGAAGAGAGTAACTTGGGGCTGGACTTCACTGAGATGACCCTTAGCAAAGTTTGGGGGGAAAGGACCCTTCTGTCTTCAGTGGAAGAGCCAGAACCAGAAGCCAAGCACACAAAGCTGAATGTATTCTTCAGTTTTTCCGTTCTTTCTTCCCCTCTGTTGTACTCAGGCTTACCTATGCTGTGTATCTGTGAACATGGGTCTCAACTTCCACTTTAGCCCAAATTAACAGGAGAAACCAAATTTACTCACTGACTTGAAGCAAGAAAGCCTATGGTTTGAGTGGGTTGGGCATCTGCCATCTAATGTCCCCAAGTCCTTGTGCCCTTGCAGCATCTCCTTCAGGATTTTCCAGTGCTTCAGAGGCAGAAGACTGAGAAGCCTGAACACCAGGTGTTGGATGTTCTGTTTCTGAGCAAACCAGCCTTACTCAGTCATTCCTTCTCAGTTTTTGGGCTTTAGGTAACATAGAAAACTATTCTCAGTCCCATCTTGAAATCCCATTTTTTAAATTCTGCACAATAACCTGTACAACTAGAATCAATGTTCAGGTCTGTTATCTAGCATTTTTCTTTCCTTTTGGAGAGTGGTATAAATATTAATAGCAGTAACCATGGATATTCTCTTTTATCTGACATAGTAGAAAAGAAGAAATCTTCCCCAGATCAAATTGACTATTGATCTTGATGTGTCTATTTGTGCAACTACTGTCACTGTACTTTCAACTATATAATTAAAAAAAAAAAATATTGAAGCAAGGTAACCTTACTCAAACTCAAGAACAGTAAAAAAAATAGATAAAACATGATGGATGAACTTATTCTTCTGTCTTACAGAAGAAGGGTTAACTAGGAGCCAGAGACGTTGTTATAGGGTATATCAGTGTTAAAGGAGGGTCAGCCCTTAAATTTGTTGAAGTGAAAAAAATTTATGTATTGTGAGAGGAATTACAGTTCTGTTAGGAGCAGGAGCCTAAAATGAACAGACCTGAAACAGGAAAATTATTTGGAAATGAGCAAAAGGCTTGAACAAGACGTAACTGTGCTTATTTTCTCTCTACATCCATCATGTATAGTGATTATGCTTTGTTTAATAACAAGGAGAAACAGTATCTTAGCACAGCTGTGCTCTCACTTTCATTTTTCTGCAAATAAATCCATTAAACAGGCTTTTTCTTGCTACCAGCTTTTTCCATAGTGATAAGAAATGATTGCCCCCCATACATTCTCTTTTCTTTTCATTCTAAAGCATAATGATCTCCCCCGGATGCTGAATTGGATAAAAGATGGAACAGAATGGTTTTAATATAACTCTGATTGACCTTTATGTTCACCACACTGTCTAGCTGTAATTCTTCTTAGAATTGCTTTAACATTTGTTGAATACATATACAATTATATTTGTTGGAAAATTTTGTATACAAAGAATGCTTTGCTACAGACTCTGGTCTTCAGTAGAAATCTGTTTTTATGCGAGCCATGTGGATTGCAAATCTCTGATTATGGGATTACGTTTTCTGCAATCAGGAGTTTTTTGTGACAGAGTATTTTTAGGTTTCCTGCATGTTTTGTCTCCCTGCTTTTCATCTGTGAATATGTTTCTTCTCTAAATTTCCTTCTTTACTGGGTTTACTGCACAAAGAACTTATGAATGGGTGAGGCATCCATTCATATCTTTTAACAGCATGTATGCAGGCTGTGTCTCTTCTCATTCTTTGTAAGGAGAGATTCATTTTCCACTATTGTGGAAGTGGAATTAATTCCTAGATTCATGATTTTTAAGCATTTGTTGTTTGAGAGCATAAGCACATAGAACAGTTGTTGTGCAAACTGAGCACATCTGGCTGAATCTCTTGCTTTGGTCTCCCTTAAATTGGCTTCTTGTTCATAAAGCTCACCCTGCATTGTTTAGAGACATAGCAAAGAACTGGGACAGGACTTAATTTTCCAGCAACACAAACTCTTGTAATTTTAATAGTCTTATATTCTTATACCAAGATTAAATGGGGAAAAAATGACAAGAGTTACAGTGCTCTGGGAGGAAGGGACTAACAGTATGGAAATGGAGACAGGATGCTAAGATGTCTGTGTTCATCCTGTGTCATGGCATTAAGTCACCTACTGAATAAATACATCAGTTTGGGAACTCCTGCAATGGCTGTGGTTCCTAGTTAAATATATAGTTCCCTGACACTGTCTCATGAAAGGCATGGAAGATGCACAAAGAGTGCCTGTGATGTTAGTTGTAGGATTTCTGTTCCTTTTGTTTGTTTGGGAGGCTGTTTACTTTTCCTGGTAGGAAAATTAAGGTGAAGTTCGTGCTGAAAGGAAAGGTCAGAAATCTAATAAATTTCTGTCGATAGATAAAAAATTGATCATTGTAAGAGCAGAAAATAGAAGAAAGGAAAAAAAATGTTCATACCTTCGAGTTCCTAGAGGTCCTGAATCTACATAAACAAGGTAAAAGTATCCCAGGAAGCAGCCCAGCCAGAAAGACCTCATAAGTGAAAGAGTGCTCTTTCTTCTCTAAATTGTCTCAGGGAATTATACATTTGTAGAGAGCACCTGCAGCTTTCTCTGTAGTAGTCAAAATCTGCTCACATGACATCTTTGGTTTCAAACAATGCAGCTGGCAGTAATTATGGGACTTGCAGCTCAGACCTGGTTTATACCTTAGCTACTGATGGTCTGCCCTTCTCAGGCAGTGAATTTGCTCAATGGTCATAATCACTTCCGAAATTTTGTTTCTGTTTTGTGAACTCTGAATTGTAACTCCAGCCCCGAGCCCATATGGAGTCTCAATGTTGTATGTACACAGAAATTTTGACTTTTATTTTGACTCCAGTCTTGGCTTGCCTGTCACTTGACTGTTGTATATAGATGCTTTTTTATCCTGACCCCTCCACATTTGGCTTTCAATAGAATAGAATAGACTGTTTCAGCTTGAAGGGATCTACAACAACAATCTTGTCCAACTGTCTGACCACTGCAGGACTGACCAGGTTAAAACACATTATTAAGGGCATTGTGCAAATGCCTCTTAAACACTGACAGGCTTGGGACACCAGCCACCTTTCTAGGAAGCCTGTTCCAGTGTTTGACCACCCTCTTGGTAATGAAATGCTTCCTAATGTGCAGTCTAAACCACCCCTGGCACAGCTTTGAACCACTCCCACAGGTCCTATCACTGGATCCCAGGGAGAAGAGATCAGCACCTCCCTCTCCGTGTCCCCTCCTCAGGAAGCTGTAGAGAGCCATGAGGTTACCCCTCAGCCTCCTTTCCTCCAAACTAGACCATCCCAAAGTCCTTAGCAGCTACTTATAGGACATTGCTTCCAGCCCTGTCACCAGCTTGGTTGCCTTCTTCTGGATGCATTCAAGGACCTTCACATCCTTCATAAACTGTGGAGTCCAGTTTCCTTGGGTTTTGTGTGGTTTTCTGGTGTACTGGCATTAATGTGATTCTTCCTTGACCTTTGGTGCCCAACTGTGGTTGCCATGTCCGGTCTGTCACCCCTACCCAATGGTTATGACCACTGTGATAGTAGGTCAATAATCTGTGAACTATCAGGTCACCAGGTAATCAGCCCAGAGTCCCTGAGACTTACTGGATGTACCTGAGATTTTGATCAACCCATTAACTTCACGTCTTCTTGTGTTTGTGTCTTCTTGTGTAAATGATTTTTAAAGGGTTTTGTGTTTGTGCTTAGTCTTCACCCTTACCAACATTCTGCTGGAAATGGAAACAGAACAAAGAGGTGACTTCTGTGCCAGTAGTGTGATGTGCGGGCAGCAACAGTGACCATCTGCAGCAAATCTCACACACGAATTACTTTAATGTAGGTCAAAGCAGCAATAGATGTTAGACAAAGTCCAGACAACATCTAAAAAGCCTTTATTTTTCACCTATTTTGTTTCTTTTTTTTTCCAAATATCTATCAACCTGTCTCATTCTTTTTGTGTTAAGGACTCCTGATGAGTCAGTACCCGAGTATTTCAAGAATCAACAACTCTGCCTGATTTTTTTTTTTTTCTGGTGGGTTATGTCTTGAATGAGTGTGCTGTAATATCAAGATAATCTTTGCTGTTCTTGAAGGCCGCTCATCTCAGTATGCTTGTTGCTGAGTTTATTAGAATAAACCTGTAACTGGTAGAACCACAATAAATAAAGCATTTTAAAATTATCTCCTAAACAGAACTTTTGACTAGTGCTTCTGGACTTATTTTTCTGAAGAAGGCATTTACATAAATATTTCAAGTACCATTATTGAAACATGAATATATTTCACAGAGGGAAGTTTTCAAATTTAGAGTATACTGAGGAAAATAAGAGGCAGCAGACTTGAAAGATTCAAAACTGTAATAGTGACCTCTAGTGACGAGAGAACTAAGTAGGTCTAGAACAAGCTTAAATTTGCTGTAAACTTAGTATTTCATAAAAGCTTAGAATGATTACATTATTTATGAGAGAGAATTTTTCCTTTTCTGCCTTTTTCAGCGGAAATTCATGATTTGTATCTAAAACTTGTATCTGCTTTAATGTTCCTTTCTTAATCACAGAATGTTAGGGGTTGGAAGGGACCTCTGTGGGTCACCCAGTCCAACCCCCTGCTGAAGCAGGGTCACCCAGAGCAGGCTGCACAAGACCTTGTCCAGGCAGGTCTTGAATATCTCCAGAGAAGGAGACTCCACAACCTCTCTCGGCAACCTGTTCCAGGGCTCCATCATTAATAATACTTGAACATATTTTAATACCTTTGTTCTAGCTTGAAAGTAATTAAACCTTATTTGAAGTGCATCTGAACTTCTTTGCTATGTGTTCTCTGGCATGTAGAACAGAAAATGAGAATACTCCAAATGACTTCGCACCTCATCTCAAACTCTTTATAAGGATTTAATTTTACAGAATGTTGTCTCCTGTGATCCTAGTCCTCCGGTAGTTTTTACTGAACACTTTTTGCATAACTTTTGTACTAATCTTGAGATAATGTTCATAAATACACAAAATGTTATACTTTTAATGTCACCTTTCTGTAAGAATTAAAATCACACTGCTGGAAATACACTGATTTTGAATGATGCTGCCTTGAGCACAGGAGACACTCAGAACACCTAATGTTTAATGGTAGTATAATCATTTACACCTTTTCTGCTTAGCATTGGATGTCAGATGTAAACTTCATTTTATTCCCACTCTACATGTGCATAGTGCATAGAGTTATTTATTACTTAATCACTTTCTAATATTCCCAGTATTCTCCCTTGCATTTAGTGCAACAGCTGCACTTACTTAATAAGTAGCTGTGTATTTTTTTTTTACTGATATGCACTGAAAGCATTTTTTTGTTGTTAAATATGCACCTTTACTTAATGTTACTTAAGGTGTGTGGGACAATAAAAGTTTGGAAGTAGAGGAAAAGTAATGCAAATTCTGTTTAAAGATCTTCTCCACCAAGAAAAACTGAAGGAAAACATAACCCAAATGAAAGACATAACCTTTATGTTTGTCATTCTCAGGATAATTCAGTAAAATTTGGAAGATTACAATGAGTCATCTGTATACATGGTTGTTGTTCTTTAGAGCCAAGAACACAAGGTCTAATATTCAAAGTTCATGAGCTAAACAGAAAACAAGCAAATGAAAATAAGGTTTGATGTTTCATTTCTCCTCCTGATATAGAAAGTAGGAAAAGCAGCTGAATGTATTACTATAAAACAAAAAAGTCTTAGTGTTTCATTTAGATATTACTGAAATGAAAAGTTTATAAGTCAGACAAATATACGTATTGAAGGTAACTACAGCTTCTATTGTGGTAGGGCTTTTAATGTTGTTACGTGTCTTATTCATTATTAACCAAGTCTTTATTCAGAAGATATACAGCTTGAAAAATATTTTAAACTAGTTGTTTGGCGTTAAAATCACTGAGAATGAGTCTCTTTAACCTTTAATATATACACAACATGGCTTATAACATAAATCCATGATTTCCTGTTCCTTTCATGTTTTGTTCAACAGATCCTAGTTTGCTGGATAGGAGAATTGTCCTTGATGAGTTTTTCAGATACTTCCTGTGCCTTGATGTTGAAAACTCCAGAGAGATATTGATTCTTGATGATTTCAGTGTCTGGTAGGACAGAAATTTTGATTTATTTGCTGTTAAATTCTGTACATTTATATCATTGCTGAACCGAGGCCAGTTTATATGATCAGTTACACCTGAGAAGAATTAATATTCGATTTAATATTTTGGTTAGGGATTGTTTTGCTGGGGAAGTTTTTTGCTTACATACTGAAGTGATTTACATCATGGTCTTTGAGCTTATATAGCAGAATTTACTTTCATCAGCAAAGTCTTTTTTTTTTTAATTTTAGAATTATATTAAAAGCAAGACCGTATTTTCCAAAAAGTAAATCTTTAGCAAAAATTACAATGCTGCTATGGAGACAAGCTATGGAAAAGCATATAATTTTGAACTTGTTTGCATCTATACAGAATTTAAGATAAGAATTTCAAAAGCTTACTTCTCATTTAGTGAACAGACTTTTCAAAATTGATCAAGATTGCCGAATCTTTATTGCTATCAAGCACCTTGAAAATTAAGATCCCTTGTAAGTTCAGTCTTGCAGGCTGTGGAGCCCTGCAGTAAAATGCTGTGTTCTCCCCTTCAGCCACACTTCTCAGGTGGCTGAAAGTATGTATTTTAGAAGAATAAGCACTGATCAGTATTTTCCCTTTATTTGATTTTGATAACATCTCTTAGATCTTGTTTAGAGGAATAAAATTTAATAATATTGGTTTATGTCTATAGCCTTATCTCTGCTATCATAAAACATTAGTAGAGACTTTTTCAAAATTGTGTCAGGGAAAAATAGATCTGGAAAAGTCTGAAGAAATGAAAAAATTGAGTAATTAAAGTGCATGTCCTAGAATAAAATAAATGTATCAATGAAAAATCTTCAAATAAAATGTTATCAAAAGTTTTTTGGACAAAATAGACATTAGCTGAAATTTAACTTCCAGCTTTTATTTGGTTTTGTAACTTTTAGCTCTAAAAACCTTTAAAGATGTAATACAAATCACTGAAGTGTTTTTGAAAATGGAGCTGCTACTATCTAAATTATATAAAAAACCTAGTATGAAGCATCTGCCTCTATCTTGTTTGTTTTTTTTTTAAATAACACTCTCCTAAAGGACTAGCCAGAGTCAATGCTGATAATAGCACCCCCTCTATTTTTTTTTTTTTACTCTTCCCATTTTACCTCTACGGAATTGTTTGAGATAGTAAAGCTTAAGGGGAAAGCAGGTTGATGCTTCAGACTTGGAGAATTGCTATGATGGATATTTACCACCTGTCAGTACTGTTTACCCCTGACATTATGAACTTAGTAATATAATTTTGAGGGTACTTTATAGATATACTCACAGACCCACAGGCACGTGATTGTGCACTGCAAGGGAGAGACATCTCCTCTTTGGAGAGTGCTGGAGTTCCTCTACAGGCTGCGAGTGAGTCCTCCATGTTCTGCATGTCCTACATTTGTGGGTAATAGATGTAGGCACATCACTTACTGATAGAACCTGTTTAGAGATCACAACCTCAACAGGTTGGACTTCAAAAGTGCACCAGGTTGCTCTCTATTTTAGTTTTTTTAATTCTTTCTCTAAGGTGACATAGAGCTCCTGGTACAAGTATTTAGAGTGGATCCTGTATGCAGGATCTGGACTAATAAGATGTTGTACTATGATTATTTCGAACTCTACTTTGCCTGTCTCCATGCCTATTATTTTTCTGCTGCATGTAGCAGGAAAGCCAGATCTGAAGGTTATATTCACTACCCAAATGTCAAGTTCTGTGTGAATATCTCAGCTGACATTTTTCTCTATGCATGGTAACGAATGATCCAAATGTCTGACAGTAGTGCTGTACCAACTGTAGCCTACTAGCCATGTTCAGACATGAAAGCTTGACTTGGTCATTGTCTCTGAAAATTGATAAAGACCAGAAATTGGAAAATGTTAACATAGTAGCTTGACGTTTTACTTTTTTTTTGTTCAGCTTTGATCAAAAGTGATTTTGTGTGTTTAAACTAAGGGAAATACACTGTATGTGAAATATTTAATAGACCGATTAGTACCACTTCAGCATTTTCTTGCACACACATCTCCTAGCACTCTATAATCCCCCTATTAGCAGTAGTTAATGATTCCAAAATGCGAGAGGTGATTCTATTTCTTTAATACTCAGAAGTTTATGGTGTTTATATGGTGGCAGATTTTCAAAATTACATAAGGGTCAGTGATATCTAATAGGACACCCAATCAATGGGCCATGACTTTTTATATCTAGACGTGTAAGCTCAAGGCTGACCAGTTCTCACAATCTGCCTGTTTTATCCAAGTTGCTTCATGTGAAGTATTTGAGGCATTGCGGAAAGGAAACTTCTTGGCTAGATGCACCATGCTTCAAATATTATAGTAGGCAGACACCAATAAATACCTCCAAATAATATCAATGGTCTGAAATATGTCAGCAGTCTAGCACAGCAGCTTCTGCTGGCGAGAGATTAAAAGGATTTGTGCTGAAATGGAATCCTGTTCTGGATCTGAGCCTGATCTACAGGTATGTGCTCTTGAAAAGAGGTGTCAGTCACTGCAGCTGGACTACATGGTGGGGAACATTGAGTGTCTTGGTGATTCACTGGCCTGGGTCAGTGCTGTTGCTGGCCGGGATTAGAAACAATAAGCAGTGCAAAAGTCATACACAAAACTCATTTCACATGTGGTGTTTTGAAATACTGTCGCAGTGTTTCTCTCACTATCTCCCTCTCCTCTTCCCCTCCCTCCACTCTGTCGCAGAGCATATGTGAGACCAGCGGAGCCAAAACAGGGTATTTTGTTTAGTAGTATGTAGAGTGAAAAGCTAGTCTAGGTTAGGAGCCCTGGAGATTGTGTTTTATATTCCTTCCATATTAGCATGTATGGCAAGACTGTATGACAATTCTTGATCTAAGAAAATGGCGAAATATTTTAAATTCTCTAAGTGTGGAGTTTTTTTGCTCCTGTTTGCTCATTAATTTTTTTATTCTTCTAGGTTTACTTGAGTTTGTGTTAGAGAGTTTTATCCAAAGTATTGAAAAAGTAAGTAACAGTTCTAGAAAAACAAGAGACTGGTAAATAGAAATAAAGACCAAGTGGTGCTTAGCCAGATTCTGCTAACAAACTGAGCGCTGCCTGTGAGAGGTACCACAGCAACACCTCTCTTGCATCCCTTCTCTCTGTGCTTTATTACTCCTTGACAGACTTTGAAGGTGTTCACAGCCCTGTGTGGGGACACTTTCATATTAGAGGTAGAAGCAAAAGGCAATGACTTTCTTTGCCTGTTACTTACAGACTATGATGAAATACAATGTTGTCCCTGGCACGTTCTGCTCCTCTGATAACTTCCCTTCCCTTCCTGAGTGAGGAGCAAGGAGATGGCGTTTGTGTTTCTATTGCTGGTCATCATATCTGGATAAACGAAGCAGTTAGCACCCACTCAAGTTTTTAGGGCCTTCTCTATAAGTGCTATGGCAACAAGGAAACATTAGAAATGTTATTAATTATATGCAATACAAGGTCTTACTGAAGAAGAAAAAGAACGTTAATATTATTTTGAAAGGAATTTGTCCAAGATGCTGTTGCACAATAGATGACTGGATGAATTGGAGCTCAAGAATCAATTTATTTATGAGCTCTGTTTGGGAGAAGATTCAGGGAATGAAGGTCTGCTGTTAAAATAAATAAAAAACAACCCAACCAAAAAAAAATTCACAGTAGAATTCTTGCATTTCTCCTAATAATGTCAAAAAAAGCTTGTAAGTAGGAAACACTTGGAACAGAATTTGACACTGAACTGAAAGTAGGAATGTGGGCAAATAAATTTTAAATGTTGATTTTTTTAATGGAAAATTTTAAAGAAACTTTCCTAGTCTTTTTTCTCCATTTGTGACACTTGCAAGGGAAATTGTCATCCAAACTGTAAGAAGACATGTATTGCTGGGATATCAGTCAGAGGATATTCAAATCATGACTTCCACAAAACTGATAGTTAAGCAACCTTTTTTTGACATGATCATATTTTACTGTTTAAAACCTGCTTGTACGTAATTATATGCTCAATTCATACGATTGACAATGGTTATTTGCTTACGTTAAAAATCAAGCAAATAGTTTGACAAGACAAGAAAGCAATGAAAGTAATTCATACTTCATGCCAATGTTCATGAAAAATAAGCTGCAAATATATAAAGTCTTCAGACAGCTAATATCTATCTGATATTTCAGCTGGGATGTTTGTACTGTTTTCATAGACTGTGTTCCTGGAACTAACGGTTCTTCTATTCAGAAATTACCCACATATAATTCCATATTTTAGTCCTTTATTTCTTCAGTCAATGTGTTAAAGATAGGTAATAATAACATTAGATTTCTGAAAGACTCGTTCTACAAGAAGTTCCTTTGATTCTCTGTCTGTTTGGTATTTCTTGTTCTTTCTCTAATTTGTTGTCCAATTTCAGTGATGTTTGAACTCTTATGTTGCATCTATTAGCTTTATTAAACGTGAGAATTTTCATGACAGAAACAGAATCACAGAATCACAGAATGTTCGGGGTTGAAAGCGACCTCTGTGGATCATCTAGTCCAACCCTCCTGCCAAAGCAGGGTCACCTACAGCAGACTGCACAGGAACTTGTCCAGGCGGGTCTTGAATATCTCCAGAGAAGGAGACTCCACCACCTCCCTGGGCAGCCTGTTCCAGTGCTCCATCACCCTCAGAGGGAAGAAATTCTTCCTCATATTCAGACGGAACTTCCTGTGCTTCAGTTTGTGCCCATTGCCCCTTGTCCTGTCACTGGGCACCACTGAAAAGAGCTTGGCCTCATCCTCCTGACACCCAC
>Ga0065711_1007921_pt1 | contig 19087 bp, 10 predicted proteins | sample Hoacrofraction12_FD_59098 | JGI IMG/M metagenome (GOLD analysis project Ga0065711, IMG submission 59098) | Hoatzin crop microbial communities from Cojedes, Venezuela - Epithelial fraction 12 v2 (version 2) | ecosystem: Host-associated > Birds > Digestive system > Esophagus > Crop | place... | reverse complement strand
GCCGCTGATGACAACCCTCTGAGTTCTGCCATTCAGCCAGTTCTCAATCCACCTCACCGACCACTCATCCAGCCCACACTTCCTGAGCTTCCCTAGGAGGATGTTACGGGAGACAGTGTCAAAAGCCTTGCTGAGGTCGAGGTAGACAACATCCACGGCTCTCACTGGGTCTGAGCTTATTGTTATTTTCCTCTGTTGTAAAAACATCAGGGCCCTGAATGACAAGAGCATCAGGTTTAAATAAAGGAAAACCAGAAGGCTGGTGAAGCTACTTGGGCTGGTAGTGAAGCCAAGTCACTGCGTTCTGGAAGGAGGCAGAAGCACGCAGAGAGGTGACAGCGTGCAGGGACAAAGCTGCCAGCCAGCCAGCTCCCCAGTAGCGGTATCGTAAGGGAAAGAGGGTGTGAGCCAGAACCCCGCTGAATTAGCCTGTGCTTTTAGCACTGAACTAATGAGTTATGGGACAGAAAAGTACGGGTTTTTGGAGAATATTATTTCTGCATACGCGTTTTGGGAATTCACAGATTTCACTGACATCTGCTATAATCCCTGTATTAATTAGTAATACCTTGAATTCCTATTAAATTCCTATTATTCCTAATTAAAATGCTTTATGAAAGCAAAATGTATCATTATGGTCAATGTCAGCAGCTAGTAGCTGAGGCAAGGCTCAGTTGGAAATATTACTGTGTGGATTTCTGATTGTAACACCAGGTTCCAATTTTATACAGCTGGTTAGAAATAGACTTGTACCTTAGTCTTTGTCCTTTGATGTCTGTCCCTCTGCTCCGGCCTTCAGATAATGCTGCCTTTCCAGAACTGATTAAAAACACCTGCTATCAAAAAAAACACCCCAACCAAAACCCAAAATCCAAAAAAAGGCAACCCCAGGCAACAAAAAACCCATTGAAGGTATAAAAAGGGATAACTGTAATGTGTTGATATGGGCAGCGTTTTCACTGGATGTTATAAAACCCACAGTTAAAATATAATAAAATGCCTCGCTGCTCAGTTCGGAGCCCCCACGGGAGGGTTTGGGAAAACAAGGAAACAGAGTGCCAAGCTAATAGCACCTTGTTAAACGTAACCGTTTAAACAACTAGAGCTCAATGGGGCACTTTCTGTAGCTACTCCAGTTTTACACGTCCGAATTATTTTCCCAAGTTGCTGTTGTGTATCTGCACAGCAGACACTGTGGTGTGTTGGTGCGGGGTGTACACTCACAGGCTGCCTAGCCTGCATCTGTCCACACCGGTTATAGACAAATACAGCTGTACCGTCTGCACTGGAGGTACTACTGCTGCACAGCAAGAATCAGGTCCCTTCTACAGAGGGACTTGCTTAGAAAGTGAGAACGAGCCTATGCTTACACCGATAAAAATCCAGAGGTGCAGAACTTCAGAAGCACATGCTTGTACCCAGCAGTCCAATTCTTTGCTGCTATAAACATAATTAATTCCATAGAAGGCTAAAAGCTGAGATGCCATGGCTTTTCCTAAGCAATGTCTGTGGGCCTAGATGCCTCCGTCCATAGTGTCGGCCCACCAGACAGGCCCCTAGGACCAATGCAAGGGAAGAGGTGCGCTTCCTTCTTAGCACACGCTGGTAGCTGACCAGGGCTCCCCATACGACGGCGGGCTGTCAACAACACAGAAAAAGAGAAAACTGCTGGCAAAAATAAGAACAAAATTAGAATTAGACTTCTGCTTTCTTTTTCTGTCAGGAAAGTGTAGGCTGGCCAACACATAAGCTACGTCTTTCGTCACTGTATCTGGAAAAAGACTTGTAGTTGGAGGGGAAGAGCTGGAAGTCAGGGGCAGCCTGGTGTGAAACCACATCCAAAGAACTGCAACCCTCTATTATAGAGTCTCATAGAATCATAGAATAGTTAGGTTTGGAAGGGACCTTCAAAGGCCCTCTAGCCTCCAATCTTCATGTCACTGATGAGGTCACTTGTTACCCGGTCAAGAAGAAATTCACACTATTATACAGGCAACATCATTCAACAAGTAGCACAAATAAATGTTAATGGTCCTATTGCTGACTGGAATATCTGCAATCCTTACAGGTGGTAATGAATGCAAATTATATGGTAATTGTAGCCCATCATTACAATGAGAAGGTCCACTGACAAAGTGCTACCATAAATGAAAAGCCATGTCGTGTATGATGCCCAGGACATAACCAGCATTCTCCTCTTCCCATCTAAGCACAGCTTCCACACAGATATCCCATACACGTATATCTGTCTCAGATCTGTCACACTTGAAAAAGATGCTCCATATATCTGTGACTTCATTGAAACAAGCTGTATTTTTTACTTCATTAAGAACATATTATTTTACTAGTTTTTGTTAATATTAATTTATAATATATTTCTATTATTATGATTTTATCAGTTTTTAAGAGTACAGCATTTATCAATATTTCACCCATATGTTTTGCTCTTGCAGCCTCTGTTTCTTTCCCATCTACCCGAGCTCTTCTTGCTTCCTGTCTTACCCTGTCCAGTTCAGCACAAGGGACCAGATTTCAGTCACCTGGAAAGCTCCTCTTTGTCCCAAACGCGCATGGTCCCTGGCACAGTGCAGTGCCACTCACATTTCTAAATCCATCAGCCTCGTCTTTACCTGTTACCACTGAATATTAAACTCCTACTGCTGTAGACCTTCTGCAGATAGGCAAGTAACGTCGCATTGCTTCCTGAAGACATTCTTATGGAGAGAAGAGTGCTTTACTTGGCCAGTTGATTACGTACTGCTATGTAACATCTTTAAAATGGCAATTTAATTTAAGTATAGAATCATATTTAGGTTGGAAAAGACCCTTAAGCTCACCGAGTCCAACCATTAACCTAACACTGCCAAGTCCACCACTAAACCATGTCCCTAAGCGCCACGTCTACACATCTTTTCAGTATCTCCAGGAACGGCGACTCAAGCACTTCCCTGGGCCGCCTGTTCCAGTGTTTGACAGTATAATTAAGTGCAAAGAAAGAAACATTGAGAAAAATTAAATAAACCAACTGGAATCGTGAAGTTGGGCTTTGAAAATGTGTTTAGGAATAAGAAGATGTCAGAAATGAGGTCCAAGCTAGGACCAGAGAAAGCTGAGTTTTGACCAGAAGTATGTGTCTCAAACTGCAACACTGATTAGGCAAACCACAGGCCAATTTCTGCAAACAGTTCTCTATTTGAATAACTTCAAAGATCTTACTGACAGAAGTAAATTTCCTTACCCAAGTGTCTGCATGATCATGGAGGAGCCAGCATGGCTGAAGAAGTGTTTTATTTTGCTCCTGAACTATTGCTAGCCCAGTGAGGAAGGCGAATACCGCCTTCCAGCTCAACACAACCAGAAAAAAGCTCATTAACTTGACCTATGTCATGGCATTTCACATAAAACTAAACCAGCCTAAAGGAAATTGTATAACCCAATGTACCTTCTCTCATTACCTCGCACACTCCAATGAAATGTCACTGCAGGACTGGCTGTTTATGGTTTGGACAATAATGCTTGCGCTCTTCACAGCAAGTCCTGTGCATTCTGGTTTCATATCAGGTACCTATACAGGGAAGGGGTTGTTCTTCCTTAAGCACATGAAAGAGTTGCTCTTACCAGACAGGAAACGTGGTTTTGAGTGTGGCCGATAAGCGTGTTTTGTCTTCTGTGGAAAAGGCGAGTCAGACACAGGAAATACAAACTGCAGGTAAAAAAAGCCCTGAAACCAAATGATCTGCTGAAAGGCATATGCTGCATTTGTGTGACTGTCTTCAGATAAGGTTCACAAAACCACATCATGATTATTTGAATGCTTGCTATAGATAACTGCTATTTCTACAGCTTGATACCTATATGGATAGCCAAGTAAGAAATATGAAGTAGAACACCTTTCACATGGAAGTATATATTCATTTCTGGGAATGGCTGTGGATTCTGGCTGCTTTGCGTTTTGAATTTCCACTCCAGCTCTGGGTGTTCAGCAGTGCTAAAGCCAGTGGGAGCCGCAGATACACAGTAAATCCAGCGAACGTGTGGACATGCGCCTGTACGCCAGGTATGGGGAATGTGCTTTGAAGCTGCTTTTTGGCAGGTGGTCACAATGTACCTAACTAGGAGGAGCTCCAAGAAAATAGTGATTTCCTATTCTAACCTCTAGAATACTCTTCTCAGCAGTAAATGCATTATTAAAAAAAAAAAAAGAAAAAAAAGAAAAAAGTGTGAATTGTTTCAGGGACAAGACTACAATTTAATTCCATTGAACCTATCAAATAATATATCCCCTATCCTCTCTGGTAGCTGGATGACTGGCTGCTTTCTGGAGAAGGAAAAATACCTCCTTTCCCTTCTCTGCAGCACAGCACATTCCCCACGCAAAAGGATTTCTCACCTACCACATTTTTGGCGTGGTGTGAACAGTCAGGCAGTAACTCCAGGCAGTGCTCACCAACAGCTCACCCACTCGGGCACTGCAGCCCGGTTACCTGAGGGCGAAGCCGGCCAAAGCCAAGACCCTGCTGTTCTTTGTGTCGGGTGACCCAGCCACCCCTGGAGCCTGCACAGTGAGAGAGAAAGATTTCAAAAGCAGACAGAGAAATTGGACCTCGCGCAGTACCTTTGAAAACCTCTCCCCAAAGGCATAACTCAAAAAGCCATTAATGGGGTAGGGCGCTTTCATTATTCGAAGCAGGTTTATTGCATCCCTTTCCCCGGAGGAAAACAGCACCCAGCTGGGAAATGGAAGGCAGTTAATGGATTGCTGCAGCAGGAGCAGGAACTCAATATATTTTCTTCTTTTCTGTGAGTACAAAAGGAAGAAGAAAAGGGCCAGCACAGGCACTGCGCACGGAGGCTAACTGCTGCTCCAGTTCCCCGGACACCACGTCAGTTTTACAGTTTCTCAGAGCTTTGCGTGTAGCCAGTGCAGATGCCCTGCCCTGGGAGAAGGATTGCTCCCCCCCGAGTAACACTGGCTGAAAGAGCCGCGCCAAACGGCCGTGCACAAAGCTGTCTGAACTCAGCCCAGGGGGAGAGGGCTTTGCCAGGCAGAGGGTCTCTGGGGCGCAGGCTGCCCCTCTAGCCTCTCCCTTGGGGACAAGGCCTGCGCCCAACCCCGGGTCACGGCAGGGCGGGTTGGAAGGATGCACCTGGGGGAACACAGTCCAACGTCCCACTGGAAGATCGGGTATCCCGTAGCTTGGCTCAGCTACTCCCAGTCTCCCTGGGTAACAGCTCTTTGCTGCTTCCCCCTGTTTAGGCGGAACTGCTAGCATCCAATTACCCAACTGTGATTACGAATCATCTACATCGACACCAAAGGCACCTTAAGGCAGTATGTTGCAATTCTTCAGCCTGCACTGAGTAGCAGCCTGCAGCCCCACCGCCCAAAACTGGCCCCTAGGATAAGCAAACCTGCCCTGTGCACAGCAGCCGAGCTCTGGCCCTCCACAAACAGGCACGCCAGGCTGGAGACTCACGACCGACCTCGCTTCAGCAGCTCTCGCCAGCCAACTCTACTGCCTGTTGACCTAACAGGAAAGAGCAAACAGAGGAAAGAGCGTTCTCCTGGGCCTGCCACATATGATTCCTATATCTTGCTCCTACCAGCAGAATAAAGCCAGGATATGCCCTAACTGAATTGCTCAGGAAGCTCTGGCTGTTATCCTGATGCTGCGGCGCAAGAGAACAGAAAGGAAATACTGACTTGGCAGTGTAGGAAGGAGAATGGGTATGCCAGCCAGGTCTTGGAAGGCGAAGAGAAGCCAGGAGGATCCCTACTTTTAGCAGATTCATACACATTTTTAACAAACTAGCATATACAGGAACCGTAGTGAGGTCGCTTGAGTTCTTCTGCTGACTCAGAAAGACACCTACCCGTAAGCTGCAATTTGCATAGAGATGCTTGCATTTATTCTCTTTGGAAAGAGCTGAGACTGAAGCATGAACATCTTTAGCCAATGTTGCTCTGAAGGATGAGGTAGGAGACAAACTGACTGAAAAAAATATAAACCAGATGGCTTTTATATGCAAGGTTAGAATAAAATATAAAAATGTATAATGTATATATTAAATACACTGTATTTATTACATAGTCTAAACACTTACCACATGCCAAAGTTCTCCATGCAGATAAAACACTTGAGGGGTGAAATAAAGAGTCTGTTTGTTTTCACTGCTTCTGCAAACAAGCAAATACATTGTCAGCTCCACGCTCCCTGGAGTATAGCTATATCTGGCTGTAGACAGCTGTGTCTGCACACCACTGTTACAGATTTTTCTATGCCACTGTTTCAGCTTGGAAACAACCAAAACTTCCACATTTGCCCCAGTGCTGATAAAATAAATAGCTAAAGCAAGGGATGATTTCCCCCAGCTTTTCCACTTAGTTCTGCAGCAGGCTCTTGTTACGGTGTAATTTCCCAATGAGCAGAACAGAGGTGAGAATGAGAAGAAACTCGATTAGAAAACAGAGATTTGTAGTTACCCTTGGAGGCATCGCAGTGAGACTGTATACCATGGCCTCCTGGTTCCTCTACTTCAAGAGTCTGTATTCTACTAAGCTATTTACAGCCAAAAATTAAGAAAGAGAGGAACCAGAGTCTTTGGAAAAACAGATGCTGAGGTTGCCCTTTCCTCCTCCACTCCTGGCAGATAGGTGATGCTTACAGCAGGACTGATCCTGTGCAGCTATACTTGTGGGGTTGAATTTCTCTTCTACTGCCTTTTTTTTCCCCCACCATTCCCTCATGCTGCTTGCCTGCCCAGTAAACCTTTAAAAGGCCCAGCCCCACCCTTAGATTAAACACTTGCAGCTGACCACAGCCTCCTTTAACTAGAGCTTTCTCATGGCAGCCCTTCGTTCACCTCCTGCCATAGTTCTTTGTCCTGCATGGTTACATTCCTCCCATTCCCACTTCAAAGCTGCACTGCGTGACCCCGCTTGGTTACCACACCTAGGCTATATAAAGATCTCAGAGCACGCTTATTGCTCCCAGGTCTTCGTGTGGCTGGATCAGCAGGAGCGGCTGGGCAGGCAGGGCTCACCCGCCCTGGCTCGCTTGCCTGCAGGGTCGCCGCAGCCGCGCGGCACTCTGAGGGTTTGAAATCCTTGCTGGACACGTGGAATTGCTGCCTTGTGCTGCATGTGGTCAGACCTTTCGGACTTGTGCGTGTGGATGAAGTCATGTTTGCAAAGCTTCTGCGCTCCCGGGAGCTGGGTTGTCTCTCCACACGACATGGCCGCTGTTTCCCACCCTGCTCTCTGTCCCCTCTTTTCGTTGTGCTGATGTTACAGTAGGAAAAAAAAGAGCAAAAAAGAGAAAGAACACAACAATTTTTGTGCAGATTGGTTGGTCCAAGAATTTGGGCAGTACTTAGGAAATTTACAAAATGCAGCAGCTGGTGGTGGGATCTCACCTGTTTCCTTGTGTAATTGGGTACCTTGCACGTGCTCCTAAACCCCTTGTGCAGCCGTCAACGTGCTTGGTGCCAGGGCCACTTCTTTGTTTCGCTGTTACTCCAGCTAAACCCCACTCATCCACTGCCTTATATTTGTTACCATATCTGTTTGGAGATCTGCAGAGAGCAACGGCAGCTCCTGCCTGCCGCAGCCCAGCCAGCCCCAGCTGCAGGACAGATCTCCCTGAAGCTGCCGGGTAGCCCAACGTGCTGCAAGGTGGGAAAGCAAAGGACAAAGAGGACAAACCCTGGTGTCGCACGCTTGGAGAGGGAAGCTGCAGCTGCCTGGGAAGACCTGTCGTCACAGGGGGAACGCAGGTGGAAAGATGGGGCTCGGCAGAGCAGCGGGGAGTGGGAGGACCGGAGCAGTGAGCAACAGCTGCCTTGGCACTGAGATGCCTCCACACCTACAGTGTTGAAAGCCAGCAGGTCTTGCGTCACTATAAATGGCTTTAGTCATATGCTCAAGTGCCAAATGATTCCTCCAAATATTTAGTTATTGGAAAAAAAAAATCAAAGGGAAAAAGTTTGTGGGTTCAAGGTACTTCAGAGCAAAGCCGCTGAAGTTAATCCTCACCAGCCGTGATGAGGACAAGCCTTCTTTACCAGCACGTGGGGAGCCTTCAGAGTGCTTTGCTAACATCTGTGACCTGTTGCCTAATGCTTGTCTGTCAGACAGCGGCATCTGTCCTGCCAATAACCGAGGAAATAGTAGCTATAACAAGAAAGCTGCCTCTGATCAATGATGGTGTCAATTGTACATCCCATCATCTTTTTTCCAGTCGTGACACTGGTATTTTATTGTTTCAAGCACAGCTTTAGCAGCACGTGGTGTTCTTCTGTAGTAAGGAATCTGATGCAGCAGCTTGCCACAAGCAGAGACTTTTTTTCCTAGAATAAAAACCTCAGAATGTTATAAGGGATTTATCCAGGTTTTGGACAAAAATAAGGTTTAATACACATTCACCTGGCTTCTTAAGAACATTATTAACCGTAATTTCTTCAAAGTAATGAGATTTAATCATCCCTTTCATAATTACACGTACACCCTATCCTCAGGGTGTTTCCATTGGAAGGTACGCGTGATCGGACCTGAGACAAGACCGCAGGAAAAAGAGGGTGTGGAGATTATTAACAAAGAGACAAAGCTGAGAGCAATTGCTCAAAGACCTGAGCTTTTCTGGAAGGATTATCAAAAAGGAAAAATAATTTCAGTATGGGAATGCAGAACGTGCCAGAAGAGCGCAAGGCAATTACGACAGAAGGAGCAACTGCGCAGTTCCCAGACATGACTGTAACAGTGAAGACAATGTTTCTACAGCACCTGATCTTTGGAAAGACAAGAAAGAAAGAGGGCAGGAATAAAGAAATACTTAAGGAGAGGGTGGCAGAAACAGACCAAAGAGAAAAAAAGGTCTCTTGGATTTCAGGTGATGACTGTAGCAGGAGAAGCTGAAAAAAAATTCTTTGGTTCGGTTTTCACTGACTGTTGTCATTCCCTGTCCTCACCGTTCACCCGGCACCACCCGAGTCTCTGTGCAGGTCTGATGACAGAACACCTGGATAAAACATCCCGCGGCGTGCCAGCAGTGGGCAAACCAGCACCCGAAGTGCGGCATGGGTCCCCCTCGCCGGGCTCCACTCCGACGGGAGCCGAGCGCACTGGTGGCAGGGGAAGGCGGGCGGTGAGGGACTCTGGGACAGGTTTCTTTGGCCTCTCCAGCCCCTGAGATGCTTCTGTCCTTGCAAGGGGCGATCCTGTACATCCCCTGCGTGGGGGCCAGACAACGCTTCTGTCCTGTGGGCAGTCTGGCAGGCTGATGCTGCTCTGTACCAAGGTCTGGGCCACCGGCTGTCGTTGACTTCTCCCCAGTTTGTAAAAAGCTCCTGAAAACGGTGGTGTCCAATTCTTCTGTGTCAGTATGGTGGGGATCAGCTAATCTGGGAGAAAAGCCCTCAAGTTTCTATCACATTCAAAAAGTTTGATTTGATAGCGTAGGTCACCATGGATGTGATGCCTTGGAACACAGATATTTCATCTGGGAATCCTAAGGTGGGGTTTAGGGAGGGCTGATAGGCTTGAATAGGTTTTAAACTTCATCCAGATTCTTTCCAAACCTAATTCCAGTTCCTTCGAAGTTAATTCAAAATTTAGATGAAAAAGTAGATCAGGGAAAATTCATGCCCTACAGGCTAAGTAAAAATGAACTTAAAATCTTCTATGCTATTTGGTATAGGTAGCCTATGTCAGAGAAATAAACGCTATTTTTCAAAGCGTTAAAGCTCATTCTGGAGAAAAAAAGGAACTGCCTGATCACCTTGCAAATACCCAAAGGGGGTTTTAGGAGAAGAGAAATTCCTCCCATCTCTTCTACACAGCAACCACAGTAAATCCTGGAGAAACAGTCTGTCAGCACCAACACACTTACTGCAGGTTGCAGGAATGAGTTGGATGCCCTTTCCCCGTTTATCACAGCTGTGAGGACTGACGTGCTGTTGCTGGGTACAGTACGCGTTTCTGAAGTCCTCTTCTGTTTCAAGCCTTTATACACAGATTGTCGAAAGAAATTACAAAAAAAAACCAAACCAAAACCCAAATACTCAAGTCCCAGTCCATGAAGGAATCCAAATACCCAAGTCCCAGTCCCAGAAGGGAGCAAACGCCTCCATCCTCTGCTTTCCAAACAGGCTTTTATCAAAGCCAACCTGACAGCTGACTGAAGGTGACCTCTATCATCTGCAAGGAAAATTCCCAAGCAAAGGGCTGAATCAGCTGATGATTTAGCATGAATGTTCAGATTAGTCTAGCTTGGTGAGGAGAGAGGAAAGGGAGGGAGAGGAGAGATACATATCTTCAGAGTTCAGCTTTGTTCCATTATTCAGATCCACCTGTGTAGCCCTCAAAATTACAGTTGCTAGAGCTGCTACCCCCTTTCACTTTGACCACTGCCATTTTAAACGCTGCTCTTTCCTTTCCAGACCACCGTTGCTCTTTCAAGCGGTATGTGCAAGCCAGAAAGCGCCACGGCAAAGGAAAAGCAGCTCCTAGGTGGCCAGCTGCCACCCCCACTGAAAAGACGCCTTGGTCCCAGGCTCCCACAGCAGAGATGCCACCCCTCCATCGCTCTTCCTGCACGTCCACCACGTCGCCTGGACCTTTAGCTCTGGGGGAGCAAACCTCTAAAACAGCGTGCACGTCCGACTTGCACAAGCGCAGAGGCATGGAAACTGCAGTGCTTTAAGGGCGGCGGTGGGTGGGTAGCGAAGGCGAAGCTGAAGTAAGCTGTCAGGAGGGAAACACCCCGAGCAGACTGTGGGACCACGTTTCTGGGTCTGAGCCAGCGGCAGGCGATGCGGTGCACGGGGCCGAGTGCTCCAGCTGCCAGGTTGCTAGAAGCTAAATTAAACGTACCCGTGTTCCAGGCTGGTGGGCTGGTACCGTCTAGGGATCAAAACAAAATGGGCTGAACTGAAGTACATAGCGATGGCAAAGGACTAATAGGTTCCGTGTGGATTCCTGACCCTTCTTTCTCTGGTATGTATCAAGACTGTCCTGGAAATTGATTTGGGCTTAAAAACAGAGTTTAGGAGCTTCTTATTATGCCTTTGAAATATGCCAGAGAAGCCCAGGAGGACAACCAAGGATCGTGCTGGCTGGAGTAATTTGCTGGGTGTTTTGAGCATGTTTATCCCAATTTCTGTACTGGTGGGAGAAATAGGAACAGTGTCTATTTACCATATCTATCTTTAAGAGCAAAATTCTCTCTTGTCAAATTTTGAGTCGGTTATTAAAAGTTGAGGGCTGTTTACAAAAGCTAAAATCTGGGACAAGTCATTTTAAAGCACGATTGAAACAGTTCCTGCGTGCTTTCCCAGCACTTCAGCTCCCAGGCTGTGCTGCAGACAGCCCACGCAAGCAAGGAGCATCAGCTCAGCAGCTCTGAGAGATTTCAAGAGAATCAGAAAATATTGAAACGGAGAAGGCAATAAAGATATGTGTAATTTGGCCAGTGTGCATGAGCTTCCAAAATCCAGGCCAGAATTAACTAAGTTCAGATGATTTATAGGCATTAAATGACACAAAGACAGCTCTCCCTCCTGCTCGAAGTATGTTTGCTCCAGTCAGTAGCTTGGAGAGACACAATTTCTGCTTCTCTGTGATAAACTGTGGAGGCAAACAGCACTGCCCACTCGGATGAACAACTGCAGTGAGCACAGGAGGGAGGGAGGCTGGTGACTCATTTTTGCAGACCAGGAATGAGGTTGGCTTTGCTGAAGAGATGCTGGAGAAATTGCCAAAGACAGAGAAGTTTAACAAGAGGGTCTGGAGGAGCTGGCATCAGGTGAAAAGCCTAACACCTCTCTGGCAGAGGTGCAGCGGGTGTCCGTCCCATAGGAGGAGCAGTGGGAGGGTCACCTACACCCTACCACATGTCCTGAAAAATTTGGTCAGGGCATCCAAGATGAGGGAGGATTAAAATCTCCCTCTTTGCTTTAGCTCTAAAACAGGGGTCAAAATACCCTTTGCCTCCACAGGGCTGAAAATAAGATGTGAAGCACCAGTGCCTTTACCGGGCACCGCAGCCAGAAGGATTTGGTAATTCTCAACAGTCACCGTGGATGCAGGAGGTAAGACTTGAGTCACCCACTGCTAGTGAAGAGAAAATAATAACTCCTTAGTCGTGGTTGCTCATTGCTGCTCTGATAGGTTTGGTGACAGCCACCATTCTTCGGAATCCTGGAAGGTCACACAATGTGCAACAGCTGATGGCAGTCCTGGGAAAGTGCATTTTGCAAGAAAAGTTACTAAACCTGACAGCCCTCCTCTGCATTACAGGTTCCTAGGGAACATTGTACACAGGGATCTGGAAGGCACGTACAGCCCCGGGACTGGCCGGTTTTTAACGGCTAACGCATTTCCCGCCGCTGTACAAAGTGTCACCTAAGGTATCTGCACTCCACGGGGGTCTTTTTCCCAGTAACTGGAGTGTAATCGACTGGCTACAGTCTGCTGTGCCTCTTGGAAAGCTCGCGCCTTGACTGAGCAGTGTCAGGGTCTTCTACACATTTAAGCGGGAACAGAAAAACCCGCAGCTATGGCAGAGGTGTTGCCATTATGGGGTTAATTAAGAATTAACGACTGAGGCAGAGCGCACATTTTCTGGGGATTAATGACCATCTGGGAGAAACCTACGGCCTAGGAAACCCTGATAATTAGTGTTTAGGGCTTGCCCTTTCTCAAGGTCATCAGCACGGCTGCAGGATACAGCTGGATCAGCGTCCAAACGCCCCTTCCGATGCCCCCTCCGAACCCCGAGGAGCTCGCCTGGCTCTGTGGCGTGCCGTTTGCAGCCAGCTGCTGCTGAACTAACACTAGTGAGAAGGTTTCTCAAGCATTCAGAGACCACTGCTTGAATGAACGGTAAAAGGTTCATAGATCAGCTACGTTTTAATCTTTTCGGTTTATAATATCCATTAGTTAATTTGTTTTACAATAATAGTTCTTCCCCTGAGCTCATAAGCAGCTGTTTTGCTGGTGTCAGTCCGCAAATGTGCCAGTACCGTGGTGGCTCAGAGTTCTTCCTGCTGTACCCACCAGCAAGAGATGTTTCACAAAAAAAAGTGGGAATTGCTGGATAACCCACCAAAATGGGGAGAGGTTCTTGCTTTGGTAATGAAATTGGAAGGTTTATATTTTTGATAGTTCTATACACACAGTTTATATGTATACACATACGTATATGCAGACAGAAAGAGAGAGGAAGAGAGAAATGATGTGAGGACGATGAGGTCCACAGAGGTCTGATCATTCTGTACTACAAACAGATTTTGTTATCACGTCTCTGTGGCTGCCCAAGACAGGTGACGCAGCATGGCTCTGCACTCTCAAACAGGCTTGACAACTACAAACATCTCCGTCCTGTCTCCTTGCCTTATCTTGAAACCTGAATCAAGGAAAACAAAATTCCACTGCTTCTTTTCTGAAGTTAGTATGGCTTTTTACTCTCTCTCACGACATATTTGAAAACTTACCTATAAATCATTTTGCCTCTCCACCTCTGGAGGTCTTCTATACGTTGGGCAGTAGGAAGCAAAACGTTTCATGGGGCTATGTAANCTGAGGCCCAGGTCTTTTCCCATGCNGCCTGTTGGCATCCAAATTCCTAACATGAGCATGTCAGTGTCGTNCTTCCAACCTANACTAAGAACTATTCACCAGATGGAAGTCATCTGCCACCAAATGCCNGGTTAACACAGCTCTGTATCTCTTCCATTCTTCACTAATCTCAGTTTTATGTCATTTTGTGTCCATCCTCAGCTCTTAACTGACTTGTGCAAGAGGACCTCTGCTCCGGCAGACAGACGCATGGTAGCAAGATGCTGACTCTTTTCCTCTGGTGCTGAGCTCCTCTGCTTCATTCCAGTGCCCAAAACATGTTCCGGGGGCATTGATGGTGGCAGATGAGTTCCCTCGGCTGCCTTTCCTGTCCTGCTGGAGATTCGGCCTCTTCTTCCCCTTTCTGTAATAGAATTAGCTGAAATGAATATGGTCTGGCTTTTCAGCTGCCTCAGTTCATTGCCCGCTGCATTAACTGCGACATCGAATTAGCTCATCCCAGCAGGACTCTCCAGAGATTACCTGAAATTGCTATTTACTTGACTACTCTATGTCCCTCATTTCTGAGCTTCCAGTCAGGCAATTTTCCAAGCTATTTTTTTTGAAAATCAAAATAAGTATTTTTTTAATTCCTTTGCCTGTTTTTCTTCTATTTTGTCATCCAGAATTTTATTTCAGAAGTGTTTTGCCTTGCCTTGCCGGGCAACTATTGGGCACTGCCCATCCACACCACACAACAGAGTTCTGCATCAGTAAGAAGTCCTGAACGGGGGGTAAGAAACCTGAGAGGTGCCAAGAGCGTTGTCAGCAGTTAAACCCCATTAACTCCCTTCTGCTAGTGCCCGCCAAAAATTGCATGTGTAGATTGAACAAACCCGCTTTCCATACCAGTGAAGAAAGTGTGGCTGAGCAAAGTGAATCATATGGCTCCCAAAAATTTTGAACTTACTTTTGCTCAAGTTTTAAGCAGCTGGGTAGTGTGACGTATTCAGAGCCCAGTTCTGCTTGATCAGGAGCAGTAGTGGTTTGAGAGCTAAGAACGGATAACATCAAAAGCAAACCCCCTAAATCTAGGCTTTTATTTTCCAGGAGAAATGATCTATGGAGTTTTAAATAGCTCCAGACTTCAGCAAAGTGTCCATTTGTCCATTATTTGGCTTCAACCTCTGGATACAGACAGGTCTGGCCTTAAGCCCAGGCGATGCATTCAGCTGGCACCCTGTTCCATCACTACTCTCTCCAGCTCTTCCTTTGCTCACCAGCATTTGCTCAGAAATTCAAAAACTATTTTATGATTTCTTAGCAAAAATACGTGACTTGAAGTGTGTAGAACCCGAGACCTTTCAGTCTGTTCCAGCTACTGGCAATGGTGTTGAACACCACTGTCTTCTGCACAGTAACCCCAGTGGCTGACAAGCCCATGCGTGGGGACCAGCACCTTTTGCTGGTAACAAGTTTTTGTTATCAGATAATCAGAGTGTTTGGCATATGTCCATTTAAGTATTGTGTCCTTTAATGTATAGTGTATGTCCTAAAACCCTTAAAGGCTTATCCAAAACCCTGCGTGCCTATGCTCCACTTCTCTGTGAGGCTGCTGAACGCAAATAGCATTGTTGTGTTCTTAATTATAAGTCTGTTAAATCAAATAAACCATTATTTTCAGTATTATATTATTTAAAGCTTTTCTCATTTTCATTTTGAGTATTTGCTAAAGGTCTTTAGACGTCAAAACAGTCAGGAGGAGAAAGGACAACCAGCAATACAAATAACCAACACATCTCCCCTTCTCTCCTCCCTGGGAGGCATCCTGGCCCCAGTCAAACACGCATCAGAAATGCCCATTGCTTCAAGCAAGGGCCTTACCAGCCGTAGTCTTTATGGGCTGAATCAAACTGTAACTATTCAACTAAGCTTAGAAAATCACAGCAAGTTCTCACTCTTTTTGAATGCCTGATATTAAATTTCATTCCATCTTTTTTTTTAAAACAAGCAACAGATTTGTTTTAAGAACATAAGCTAACACAGCTAACACAGATGTCTCAGATCCTGTCAGAAAAAAGATTTTATACCTTGTCTGTTTATACCTTGTGTACTGTGTCAAGTTCTTGGTCATTCCTGCCAGCCTGCATACTTTCTAGAGGGCCCTGTTTGCCCAGAACACCCTAAACTGCGCTGACAATCAGTTTAAAGCAATCAAATTAATTTGTGACAAATGCAATTGCTCCAGGCGAAAGAACCTTAATGCTCTGAAGCTTTTTTATTTTATTTCTTTACACTGAACACATTCAAATACCAGTAAAAGTCTTTGTGTTGTTGTACCATAAACAAGAATAGTCAGCAACCTCTTTTTTTTCTTCCCATTCAATCCTTGCTCTCTATTTGTGGTCAAAGCATCTACCTGTAGGCACAGCCACGGAAACCTCCAGCAGCTGGCATTTGCTCAGGTGGCTGGCTGGACTAAGGGAGAGAAGGACTGGCCTAATCCTGAATAGCACAGCACTGGTTACAGAGCCGAAATGCTGCTGTGTAAGGGCATTGGATGAAGCAGTTCAAGCCCTGATTTTAGCTTTGTTCAGTTAATTATTCTGAAGTTAATATAATTGACGTCTTTCTAAGTAGGAATATTCAAGATGGTAATTGCAGATGACCCATCATTATTAACTCGGTGGCCCTTAACCATTGCTCAAATTAGCATGATTAGGCCCAGGAGCTTGAATATAAACAATCTAAACCACCTCTTGTTTCAGGATATGCAAAGCTGATCTTCAAGCACCGCTGATCCTTTGCAAGGTGATTTGCAAGTTTTATGGGGACTGTGACTCACAAAGGGGAATAGCGCTTCATAATGCCCACGTGCCCTTTGACAAGCTTATTCTGTGGCTATTGTGTTGTTCTAATTAAATTTAGTCGGGGTTAGTAATCCAGGAACTGTGGTCAAAGGGAAGCATCAGTGATTTAACTACATAGAGCAGAAGATTCTCTCGTTTTCACTGTCACGTGGCATGCACCTTTCTTTATCTAGCTGGCCACAGGTTCTGTCCAAAGGCATGTGCGCATAAACATGCAAAATAGTCACCCCTTTTATGGATCATAAAAACGCCGACCCATTAAATTTGCTGGGTTTGTACCAAGGAGTTGATATTTTAAGAGAGAGCATCTTCTCAACGACAGGTAAGCCAGGAACTGAAACATGTAGCAGATGTGCCTAGTATCATCCATCTGACAAAAACCACAGTTTTGACAAAAATAGGCTGGTGCCTACCCAACAGCACGCTTGAGCTGTGGCCCTTCACTCAGTTCTCGTGTCATGCACAAGTGCTACTCTTTCCCCTTGTGTGATTCGGACCTTTCCACTGAAGCGTCAGGAGGTGAAGACCAAGCTGCTTCTCTGCTGCAGATCTCCTCGGCAAGGTCTGTGCTGTGTTTGCTTGCCTGCGTGCTGTTCAGTAACGGAGGAGATGAACTCCTGCGTGTGCTGATTCAGGTTCCTGTCTTGGGTATGAAATTATTGCGGAGGGGGAGATCAGAACGCAACTCTAGGCCCATGAGTGTGTCTCCGTTATGCCCGCTTAAAGCTCACCTTTCTCCTGGCTCAGATGAAATTTGATCACTTTGACCTTCTCCAGCCCTAAGATGCAGTGGTGTACAAAAAAGGTAGCTAGAAATCACAGGCACTTAGAAAAACAGAACAAGGAACAGAGTATTTGGGGTCTTCTTTCAGCCATGCTGATTTGCATTATAGTAGTTGAAAAAAATGTAAATCTGGGTTGAAGCAAAACCAGCTTTCTACAGCCCCTGTTATCATCCCATTTTTAATGAATTATCTCAGATATGTGCATGCAGATTCACAGCTGTGTGCAGTGCTTTGAAACACCAGCAGTCTTTACCTGGATCAGGTTGCTCAGAACCCTGTCCAGCCTGACCTTGAACATTTCCAGGGATGGGACATCGACTGCCTCTCTGGGCAACCTGGGCCAGGGTTTCACCACCCTCAACGTAAAAAATGTCTTCCTTATATCCAGTCGAAACCTCCCCTCCGTTAGTTTAAAACCATTGACCCTTGTCCTGTCACAACATGCCCTGATAGAAAGCCCATCCCCATCTTTCCTATAGCCCCCTTCAGGCACTGGCAGCTGCTCTAAGGTCTCCCCGCAACCTTCTCCTCTCCAGACTGACCAGCCCCAGCTCTCCCAGCCTTTCCTCCAGCAGAGGGGTTCCAGCCCTCGGATCATTGCTGGGGCCTCCTCTGGCCCCGCTCCAACAGCTCCAGCTCTGTCCTGTGCTGAGGGCTCCAGAGCTGGACGCAGGACTCCCGGGGGGGTCTTACCAGAGCGGGGCAGAGGGGCAGAACCCCAGGGATGCAGCCCAGGGGATGGTTGGCCTGCTGGGCTGCCAGCGCACATTGTCGACTTGCCCTTGGTGAAGCCATGCTGGCTGTCTCGAATCACCTCCTTGTCTTCCATGTGCCCTAGCTCTGCTTCTAGGAGGATCTGTTCCATGATCTTCCCTGGCACAGACGTGAGGCTGACAGCTCGGTAGTTCCCAGGGTCCTCCTTGTTTACCCTTATTAGAAATGAATTAGTGATCTCCACACCTAAAAAATGTGATTGATTAATTACAACTCCAATCGCAGAGATTCTGTATCTTAAGGGTCTGCTACTGATTAGGCCATGGAGCATAATAGGTTACAACATCTCCAAACAAAGCCTTGTAAGGCTGTGATACTGTCAAAATTACAAAGTCATGGGATATTAGAGCATCTTGCTAAGTCATAGGGTCCATATTAAAGAAGCAAGCCATACTGGTCCCGTTGTAGAAGCTGCTGAGGCCAAATGTGGGAATCATTTTCAAAAAGCCAAACCCCTGAATGTCAGCTGGCAGCTACAACAGACCAATCTCCCCAGCATGTTTTATTGGGCACTAGAGGACAGACAAACCAGTGCATCCAGCTGAACGGTTCCCAGCGGACAAACCTCCCCTGCACATAACCCCATGCAAGAGGGGTCACAGGGACTGAGGAAGGGTTCTCCACAAAGCTGGTTTAATCGTGATGCTTTGTGTAGATGGTTGGTAGTGGCACAGCACTGAGGCAAGGGGGGAGAAAAGACTACAGATACTCAGGGCTCATACATTGTCTCCTCAAATAATTAGAGGGCTTGCTGTGATTTACCATGGCATGGGCAAATCCAGACAAGTGGACCCCTGAGCTGCCTTGGTGGATGGTATGCAAGTGCAGTGCTTCGCGGGTTCTGAGGCAGAAGACACAGTCTGACAACCCCTCTGCTCCTTTGCATTTTCTATTAATTCATAGAATCATAGAATCATAGAATCATAGAAAGTTTTGGGTCGGAAGGGACCCCTAGAGGTCATTAGTCCAACCCCCCCGCAGCGAGCAGGGACACCGCTAACTAGATCAGGTTGCTCAGAGCCCTGTCCAACCTGGTCTTGAATGTTTCCAGGCATGGGGCCTCCACTACCTCTCTGGGCAACCCGTTCCAGTGTTTCACCACC
>Ga0065711_1007331_pt1 | contig 19088 bp, 13 predicted proteins | sample Hoacrofraction12_FD_59098 | JGI IMG/M metagenome (GOLD analysis project Ga0065711, IMG submission 59098) | Hoatzin crop microbial communities from Cojedes, Venezuela - Epithelial fraction 12 v2 (version 2) | ecosystem: Host-associated > Birds > Digestive system > Esophagus > Crop | place... | reverse complement strand
TTTTTTTTTTTTTTTTTTTTTGCTTCTGCATCCTGACAGGAGGAACATAGACACAGCAGGTACCAAGTGGCAGCCCAGGATAATGAATGAGGAGGAGGAGAATATAAATGATACTTCTGCAGATCTGCAGCAGGTTTGCTAAGCATGATGACCCCAATACTCAAAGGTATGAGACGAGCCAGGATGTTTTTGGGGGTCAGAACCATCTGCAAGAAGCCTTTGGGCTCTTCCTCCTTCCAAGATGTCTCAGCGATCCGTGTCTGAATTTAGCACCCATTTGTTGGTTTCTGCTGAAGACAAGGAGAGACTTTTTGTTCTGGAGAGGCATCCCTCTACCCACAGACCATCAGTAATAGGAGGAAAAGGTGATACTCTGCAAGACGGAAGGGTTTCATCTGCATCCTAGTACCCAAATATGCTTTAGGTGAGCTACAGGGAAGCATCACAATTTGGAGTAGAAGAGCAGTTTATTTTTCTCCTGTTGAGTCCATAGAAGAATCTTAGTCGGCTTAGTGATACCCTGTAAAGACCAGTTTGCATTTGTTTGAGAAAAAACCCACGCATACTTTTACTGATAAAAGAATGAGGTATTTCCACACATCCTGAAATAACTTTCGCTCTCCCAAAGACAGCGGATGGAACTGCAGATGTGTGCCAGCAAAAGCAGGATGCGTGGCCTTTTTACTGGTGCAAACCCCTTCACCATTACCTGTCGGTAAAAAACCCCCAAAGTCCATAGAGGGTATGCTTGTCTTCTGTGTCAGGAGAGATTGTTGAACTTGGACGACTTGATTCAGCCACAGACCTTGAAGCTGACCTATGTCACAGCTCGTCCCTACTCCACACTGGAGTCCCTCATCTATGAGGTTGTCTCCTACAGCTTTTGTGAGGCGAAAAATCCAGAAAGGTGGACAGCAGCTTTTCCAGGAAGGCTATATCAGAGAGTAGGGAGGAATACACAAGAAGCCAAGGCAATCTCAAATCAGCTGGTGACGTGTTGTGTGTCTATGTTTGGAGACAGCCTGGTGAACAGACAGTGTTTGCTGTCTGATGAAGCAAAACCTGTTTTAACTGTGAAATCTCTGAAGAATTTCCCCAGCAGCACGATGTGGCTTTTTGTTCCCCGTCATCAGCTGTGTCTTACTTCCTTTCCGTTCTTTGGTAGAAGGAAAGAAAAGGAAAGGTCAATTTTTAAAGCCTCTTGGTGCATAGAGCCGAGCTACCGGGTGCAGTGAGGGCCAGGGGAAGGAGCAGACATGCTCACTGCAGTGTGAAAGGGACGGAGTGCAGAGATTAAGATCTCTATCAGAGCTTGTGGCTCCAGCGATTACAGTGTATTAAGACTCTGTCAGTGTTAACAAACACTGCCCCAATTAGGAATTAGCTTGGCATGGCATCAGATAGCACTGCTTGTCACTGACCTGCTAAGTGGACTGCCCTTCCCTCCCCCCTACTCATTTAATGAGGCAGTGGGCAGCAAACAAAACCAGAGACCTCTTTCCACCATCCCTTCTCCCCCTTTTCTCCCCTTAATTGATGCATCTCCATTGACAACCCTGGGCCTAATGCGTGAATATTAGTGCTAATTATTGTGCTCCAGAAATGCCTGGCCTTCCTGATCCAGTGCAGGATCACCTGGTACTACTGGTGATGTTCCAGCTGTGCATATTTTATTTCAGTGTTATAGGAGTCATGTTCATCACATAGCAAAGGAAGTATCTTTATTTCTTCAAGTCAGTGTCCACCTAATGTAAAGCTTATCCATACCTCCAAGACCTTCCAAACCTATCCTGCCTTCTCGATGCCTAGCATCACGGGATAGAAATACATTGGTTATCAACACAGTTGCAACCAGTACAAGTGGTACAAGAGGAGCATATATTATTACATCTAAACTTCTCAAGCAGAAATGTAGAAGGATTAGATGTATGAACAGTCAGGGTAAATTCGGGTCAGAGAAAGGTAGTGAACTGGAGGAGCTTACTCAAGACTTTTCCAAGGCTTTTTGGCTTTAGAGTGAGGTGCACCAACTGGAAGACAGCAAATCCATTTGATTTACTGTAGATAGAAGCAGATATTTAAAAGCACAGAAATGCAGACAGGACAGGGGGCTGGCCAGGATCACAGTAAGTGGCTATTAGGGACTATAAAGAAGATTTGTACCAAAATGAATGGAGTACCTGCATAAGCATGTTGGAGACAGGAGAGTTGGGATGCCTGTTGTGGGTACGGCTTTTATTTGACCACAGAGATAATACAGGATGGGGATTGTCTTCTGTTTTACTTTGGCCCATGACTGGTACACAGGATGCCCAGATGAAGGATCTCACCACTGCTCTTGCACATGTAACATAGACCAAGGAGCTAGGGAACAGATGTCGCCTTCCTTAATATTTCAGACACATTGATCAGAGCTGTTTTCTGAGTGACCCCAGAGCAGACACAGCTTCCAGGGATCACTGTGCTGATGTGGGACTCACACCAAGCATTCCCAATACACCACCAATATTTTGTATTTTGCTTGTGCTTTTCCAGATCCTTGTCCCACTGTAACTGAATTTGCCAGTCTTCTCTTGCAATTTGCAGCAGCCCGTCCCCATTGAATGGCAAGGAAAAGTCAGGAGGAAACGTTCAAAGACTTATCTTATCCTGAGATGGGCACACATGGATTCATCCCATGTAACTTTCTTAGTGTTGATGCATAATTTAGGCAGCAAAATTTAGTCTGATGAATCTTGTTCCCAGCTTAGTTTTCATGACCATGTAATAAAGCTCTTGCTATTAGAATAAGCATCATCCTTCAGTATTTCCAATAATGGTAGCAATGGTAAAAAGAGCTGTAACACCATTACCAAGTACCCAGGACATGGAGAGTGACTCCCAGTTCATAGAGGCAGACACAGCAGTGTGTGGCCACAGCACCACCCCTACCTGCACTCATCGATGCATGCAGCCTGGCAGCTAACCTCAATTGACAACTGCCACAGCAGCAGAACGTATTGCTGGCAAACAAGCTCCATGTAAAAAAACACGGAGTTTGCCTTTCCAAGCCCTCTGTTGGAGGAAGACATGCCAGGAAGAACGCAATCTTCTGTGTCTTGCCAAGCAACATGTTGATATTAGATGAGACCGAGGTGGGCTGTGCCTGCACGAGGGACTCCCACCTTTGGTGTCCAAGAGCTTAGCAAGTAAGGTTGGACGAAGTTGGGTTTAGTTATTTTCAGAGGTAAGCCTTTCTTGAAGCCAGTGTTGTATAAATCAGGTCCTGTCCTGACATCCCTGGCTCTTCTGACAATGGGATTGCGCTGATGTTGGTGTCCTTGCTGATGGGCGGCAGCCACAAACCAGGCTTTCCATCCGTACATTCCTCCCCTTCTTAGTGGAGCAGGAGGGTTTTACATGCATTTATTGCGCCAGCTCACGCGTTTCCATTAGAGTGAGGAGGACTGGGGGAGGCGCACTGTTTTGGTTCACCTTTCTGCAGCAGTGGAAATTGATAAGGTTCATATGCATACAAAAGGCTGAATGGAGAGGCAGGAGGGTGAACGGGGTCGTACACCCAGATGGATTTTTTAATTCCAGGGGAAAATAACACCACGCTCTCAAGTGATAACTGAGCCTTTCTTCCCAACTCGGACCAAAATATGATTTTTCATCTGCACATTGGAGGAGAGGAAAATTATACAGAATTTCATTCTGCAGAATAATAAAGCTTCATGCTGAATAAAGCTCCCATAAGCCAGTGTAATTACTGAAGGGCAGGAAATACACTTTCAGTTTATATCTAATCACAATGCCATATTGTGTGCTGTGAAAAGGACTTTTGGAGGCCGGAGTGTTGCTGGAATGTGAGCAGGCCCTGAAGACTTTCTTCTTGGCAGGACTTTTTTGGCTATGAAAAAAGGGAGACAACTAGCCAAAGTCACTAAAGAGGGCACAAAAACACTGCTGGAGAAGGAGTCCGGAAGGCCTTTGTTTTAGGCTTCAGACTCCACCCTGGCAGCTCTTTGACCTCAATTTGGGACCTTGATGCTGTGGCCCAGGGACCCCCCAGCAGGTCAAAAGGAGCATGTGGGCTGTTTGGGGTTGGAAGCTGCTGCTCCATCCCAGCTGAACAAAGACCGTGAACCACGGCTTGTACATATAACTAATACTGTTACGATAAACGAAAATGTGATGGTGCTGTCATCTGGTGTTTCTTCCTTCCTCTCTTATCCTCATGGCTGATTGCAGGCACAAAACCCTCTGCATAGACCAGCCAGAAGTTGAAACACCCTCAAACTGGCAGAGGTTGAGATAGGGCTGCTCAGGGGCAAGTGCCACTCACCACATTTGAGAAACTGGTTAAAACAAGGGACTGGACAAAGCAGTGTAGGAAATGCCTAGTAAGGTTTTGAACAGGCTTGGGAGATACCAAAAGGGATGTGTTCATTGAGGGGAAAAGCAATGCAAAAGGGCAGTGAGGGGAAAGAGGCAATGCTTTACGTAGTGAGAACTACTAAAAAGGATGACAAAACCCCCTTAGCGGAGCTTGAAACATTGCTCCTGTACCAGTAAATACAGAGTATAAACCTGTTCCCAGTGTGCATTTTATTCCAAGGCCCTTACACTAAATCCCCCATGGCGCCTTGTGAAAGGCGGCTGCAAAGTGTGTCAATGCCATAGGATGGGAGGCCTCAAGGACTGGGACACTCGCCCGGGCTAGGAGGAAGGTGACAGCCCATGACAGGTATGTGTGCATTGTGTGTGCACAAATACATGGCAAAAGGCTTTGCTACACCTTGAAAAAAATCCTCCATATGCCCTCAACTGAGGTTTTAGCCTCACTGGAAAGAGGTAAAAAAGCAATGCAACTGTGAAAATACCCTCACAGGTACCGCTTGCAGCCTCTATTTTATGTTCAGTGTAAGTTTTTTGAACTAGATGAAAACAGAGTGGAGAAGGAAAAACTGACAGAGGGAAAGCAGCTCTCCTGACTCAGGAGGCCAGCTCCTACCTCAACCATACCAGCTCTGGAAAACACTGATGGAAGGTTGTCTCCTTCCCTGCTGTTGAGAAAAGGTCCATGACTTAGGAGGTGTCTCTGATCTGCAGGGAGTTTCTAGTATCCCTGCCCCACCCGGTCAGCCTTGTTTTAGAGGTTGCTGTTGGCTCCGTGTCATGTCCCACGAGATTATTACAGGTTCAGAGGACCATGGTGACTCAGGCTGCTGCCCGTGGCCAAGGCACTCAGCTGGGATGCTGCATGTGGAGGTGCACCTCTCTCATTGGAAACAGGGAGAGTGGGTTACACTCCACAGTTTCACTGCTTTGATACTACAAATATATTTTTAATTTCCAAAATACACTGCTTCATACTATTTTCATTTTCTCTGGCACCAACAGCGTCTTTTAGCCCTTCCATTTGCCGCTAAGAAAAAGCATTGACATTTTTTCTCAGACAGTTCAAGAAGTCATTTGTTAGACAAACCAAGAGCTGTTAAGATCCTTTCTTGACATCATCTCTCTGTTCCCCTGCCTATCCTCCAGCTTTTTTCCTGTGGGTTGGACAATCTCCTCCATGCAGAGAACTAGCCAGGTGAAATCTTGCCCATGATATATAGGACACCACTGCAGTGTCACTGGTCTGAACTGGGAATGCTTCACACAAAAGAGGGTAGCACACTTGCTTTTTCATAGTATGACTCACTGGTGGCTCTTAGACATCCTCTGGTTAACTAATACACTCACATCTTTCTGCTCCTCTCTCGTTTCCAACTGATGAGCTCCCAGTTTAGAGCAGAATTTCTTGTTAATCCCCAAGTGCATGACCTTGCATTTAGTAGTCTTAAATTTCATCCCATTTCCTTTACTCTCGTCTTCAAGATTATGCAGCTCTCCATGTATGGTATTGTGATCCTCCTTTACTTTGCTGACAGCTCCTAAATTTATGAGGACTAGAAAATTGACCGGAAACTTAAGGCCAAGTCTGGCTGCCAGTTCACCTTGGTTGGGAAGGGCAGAAGGGGGTGAAATCCCCCAGCTACCCATGGGTGATGATGGATACAAGGGTGCAGAGAGCAGCAAGAAACACAGCAAGTGGCTGCCTGACCCTGCAATGATGTACTTCATAAAAAATCACCCAGCACGGGATCCGCCTGAGATGAAAAAAGCTTCTCTGATCTGTCAAACCTATTTCTTCTCTCTTCAACCAGGAGACGGTCAAGTTGGTTCATTTGGTGGTCAAACACCAGTGGTCTGGTAACATGTATGGGAGCTGAGGCAGGAGGCTGAGAGACTGCTGAGATGGCTGGCCAGCATCGCTGGTCCATCCAGACCAGGGCACACACAGGGACTGGATGGCAGAAGCCTGCAGTGATTTCCTGTCAATAGCTCCATGGAGCATAGTAATAGTCCCCAGCCAAAATAATGGCTCATCTGCTTGGAAAGTGACTGTGCTGCATCTACTGCTACCGAACAGTGGCTATGTAGTTACGCCAAGTTTCCTATGCCACAGGTCCCCTGATCTACAAAAAGCACTGTTTGATATTTTAGTGTTCTGACTTACAAAGCCATCCGAAATGTTTCGGATGCCTTAATTCACATCCAAAGTTAAAAGAAAAGGGTCGGGGCTAGAGTCCAGATAGACATCAGAGATGCTGGTGGGACCCCAGCTGTATAGACTCATCTATATCTGTCTCTACCCTACCTCCTATACACTTGGCTGTGTAAAGCTGGTGTTTATTTGCTTCTCTGTGTATGCCCATAAAACTTATGCACCACTATGTCTGAAAGAAACGCTGCTGAACCAAGAGAGGTATCTTCTGCTTCACATGCACAGACATAATTTCTCTGGTTAAATGAAAACTGTGTGGGACGTTTCTCTCCAAACTCCTCGGCGACGGGAGACCTCCTAGTCCAAGGGCTCAGGCGGCTCCAGCCCTTCAGAGACCTCATTTGCCTCTGCAAAATCCCCTGTCTGCACGGAGTTAGCCTCTAACCTCTCTCCATTTCAGGCGGGAGTGCAACTGTTTTGCACCATGCAGTTAGCTGAGGGGATTCAGCCCTCCCAATCAGCACAACTAAAGCATGAAATGAGGACACAGAACGAGAGAGCGAGCAGGGGGGACCGTGTGCCGCTTCTCCCACATCACCAAAAAAAAAAAAAGGGAAGAAAGCAGAGCCTTTGCATTATTATGTGTTCCGTCCAGACCGCAAATGCTCTATTTTTATATACCTCCCCATCTCCCCGCAGCCCTGTCCCCTCCTCCTCCGCCCGTGCAGGCAAAGTTCTTGAATCAGCAGATTCTGAGCTCGGGAGCGGTAAAGAGCTATTGAGGGACGGACTCTGATAGCATTACAACCATACATGGAGCCATTTTCTGTAGCGAATCGCTGAGTTCTACCTGGTTATCTCCTGCCTTGCACATCACTTCCGAATGACATGCTCTCAGTCTGGGCAAAAAATGAGAGTTTTTTTTTTAAGAACTGGGATTTCAATAATATGTGACGAAAGGATGAGATTACTTTCTGAGGTGGGAGAAGGCAAGAGAGGGGGAGAGAGGGAGAGGAGATGAAGAGCAAGTTCTTAGTCTTTTATGGAGTTTCATAGCAAGGCTTCTTTCGTGGTGGTAGAGGCAACCCAGTCGCCTTTCTTTTTATGGCTTCTTACTCTTTCCCCAGGTGAAGGGGGCTGGGAGAAGTCCATGTATCATATTGCTCTAGGGGTGAGCCCTTCTCACGCCCATGCTGGCTAGCTCAGCTGCTGGGAGCTACCTGCTTTACAAATGCCATCATCCTTGGCCCCCCGTGAACTATCGAGGAGAAGAAATGGGTCATTCTCCTTTGTAGCCATCGACACCAAAGATGTGTTTGTTCACGCCATGGTGCCAGGATGAATTGCTCTGGTAGCTGGTTTCACAAACACATGTGTTGGACCATCTTTGCCATGCCTGGGAACTGAGCTGCACTCAGTTCCAGCGCCTGGTTTTTATAAACAGTGTGGGGTGCCCAGGAGCCAAGAGACGTACGTGTAATTCATTAAATGCTCTGGCTAAAGAAGAGATTGACCAGCTGTGAATGGCACTGGAAGTAGAAGCTGCAGAAGCTGCACTAAAGGATGGGTTTCATCCTGAAGAAGTCACAGCATGCCTGAGGCTCACCTGGTGTTTTTATTTCCAAGTGCTCAAATTAGCTAAAAATCAGGTGGAAATGGAGGCAGGATGTGAACATCAGTGAGAGGCTCTCAAACATGATGGATGTGTGACTGTGTACATGCTGGTGGTGGAGCCAAGGGTGCAGCAAGGAGAGACTTTTATGGTGTCAAGTATTCCCCCGTTCAGCAGAGATGGACTCATTCTGGAGCAACAATCCCTTTTCTGCCTTCAGATAATTCCTGTGCCTGTATTCTCTAACTTGGGTGCTTATCTGCTTTGCTTCACATCGTTGCTGGATGCATCACTATGTTCATCTTTCCAGCACCGCTCTGAGACAAATAATGCTGTTATCCCCCAGGTACCACAGAGAAACCAAGAAGGATGGGACAGGGAGGCTGTTGGACATTGTCATGGTCACCCACAAAACTGGCTGTTGAGTGGAAATGACCCCGAGGTACAGATTTATGTCTTAAACCTTTGTTTCAACACTCAGATGGGCGATGAGGAGAAAAACAAAATCCAGCTCCACACAAAAGGCAAAGGCAGGTTCTGTGGGTCTATCACACCCCCAGATGCTCTTCTACTCTCTGGGGAAGTCAGCTCAGACACAGAAAATACTGTGGCGTTATGGACGAACTGTAGTCATGGCCAGAAATGCATTTGCAGGTGAAGGAGCCATGCCTTTGCTGGAGTCATTGCTTTGTTTGGCACTCAAGTAGGATTTAGGGTAGTCCCCACAGAAGAAGGTGACAGCCTATTTGTGAGGGACACTGCTGGGAGGGAGATGCAACTCCTGCCCAGCAAAGATTGGAGAAGACCACTTCGCTGCCCAGACACTATGATGATCGAGACAAAGTCTGCATGGTAATGCCCAAAGGCAGCAGCTTCCACTGGTGAGAAGGTCACCAGGGTTGCAAGAGATCCATGCAGTATGTGCGGTGGCAACGTGGAGCATATCAACATGGGAGTTTAATAGCTTTAAGCTGTTTGGATAAACCCAAACACACTGCTTCCTCATTTTGCTGGCTGAGTAGCAGAATACAGGGTTGTAATTCTTCCTTAAAGACCCAAAGCTCCATTCCAAACCTGCCTTCAGAACAAAGTTGCAGTGTCTCAGTCTTGCCAAAATACTGCTCACGCGTGGTGCCCACCTGGAAGTGTTCTTTGCTCTCCCATTTGTTTACCAGACACAGTGGCCAGGTAGACCAAACAGTGTAGGGGAACGACAACACCTCCTCTCCCCAGAGCCAGATGCGATCACCTGCTCATCAACATCTAGCTGCGGGCTGTCTGTGTCAAGGAACAATCTGACGAAGTGTACCGGATGAAATTTTGCTGGCTTCTGTCTTTAGATAAGGGTGCTATCACTGACTCAACATATTTTATGTATAACACACCCGATGCAAAAAGCATTCAAGCATCAGGCTTGTTTAAATGTATTTGATGGTATCTGGAAAAACCAGTTAACACTTCTCGGCTTGGTGCGGAATGCTCTGTATGGTGAATCACTTTAGGAGAGGCCATCACAACTTGTCCTCCATGCTCAAACCTGCCTGCTAGCCAGGGGCAGAGGGGAGGAAGGAGGACTGTCTCCTTCGTAAGGTCATGATGAAGTAGCTTAACTCTCCAAGGAGCAAGAAGACCTCAGGAGGAGCAGGAAGGACAGCCTGTCTGCGAAGACTCCTTCCACCTCCACAGCTGTGGAGAGTGCGGACATTTGGCCAATGTGTCAGCATTTGTCAGTCAGCTCCAAATGTATCTGAAAGTTTTGTAGGAACCTGAGACCGCTATGTGTCTGCCAACACCAGCACCATGGGTGTGTCCCCAGACCTGTTTTCACTAACACACACCTCTGCTTTCAATGGAGAATGTCCCTGAATATGACAGCACCATGTTGTATGGGATTCTTGCCTGGGTTTGACCTCATTTTCCCCTGCCTGGGAAGAAAGTCATAGTTCAGACAAACATGGTCCAGCAAACTAAAATGCCATCAACTTTTTTCAGAGATATCTTATTTTAAACTGGATTTTACAAGGACACATGAGAAGCAGATAGAGGCAAATTACTCCTAAGGCTTTCTTTCTATTTGCAAGACAGTTTTTAATCTTGAATTTATGATCCTGGATCCAAGCTCATGTGTTAGCTCTAAGAAAACAGATCATTTAGGTGTACTGTGCTAAAAAAAATATAACACACCTTTACTTTTGAACCAGTAGAGATTTTCTGGGTTGGGGTAGATATATTTGGGGAGAAGTGAGAAATAAAGAGACACTTTACTCTGTCTATTGCTCCTCATCAGTCTCATCTCTGATCATCGAACAAATGAGGTGGCGTTTGCACACAGAAATCCTCCGTTGCACGTACATCGAAACAGGGGATTTCATGCTAGTACCTACCCTTGCAGAGGTTCACATGTTATCATGAATCACAAGGCTGGGCAATGACCAAATGACTTCAGCTGTCATTTGCTTGAAAGCACATCGCTACTTTTCCCAGTGGTAAGGAAAAAGTTGCGCAAGCAGGACCTCTGCTCTTCCTGAAGAGGCAAAATTCCAGATACAGAGAACCTAATACTTATTGATCAGTTGGCTTTAGAGGTCCAGCTAGTGCTTCTGGGATGTTTAGGGCTATTGGTACCCTGTCATAGCACAGTTTGGACTACTGGGAGGGAAAAAGTGACGGTGATCAGTACAAGGATGTACTGTTGCAGAACAGGGTTAGCACCATGTTCTTGTACAATGGAAAACACAGTGAAAAACTTGTCCCCTCTCCCATTTGCATCATTGCTATTTGCTGGGAGGCAGGGGTGAGATTTGAAATACTTTGGGTGGCATTAGCTTTCTGGAGTCCAAGGACCCCTGAAGCAGAAGTTGCTGTTTGGCGAATCAGTCTGTTCTTCCCTTGCCAGTGATGGAGACAAGCAAGTTCCCAGCCTTTCTCAGGTGCTTGCCCTAGGAGAGGATGAACCTGCTCTGCAACTCCTCTCTTTTGGGTTACTGTGAAGTGGGACCAAGCAACTCACAGACAGCAAAACTCACATGCAACCTGGTTACCACCTATGAACAAATCCTGCTCTACCTTCTCAAGGCTGCTACTAACTGTGCTCCGAAACGAAGCAAGACACTTTCCTTATCCTGGACCCCTGCTTCTCCATCTGCAAAAATGTGACTTACAATTTAGAAAAAACACTTTAAAATCCATAGATGGGATTCACCAGCTACCTACAGAAAAATCCCAACTATTTTTCTAAATTACAGATTAAGAAATGAATTCTTATTCCCTGCGGGCACCAAAAGGCCGGACTTTGCTGGTGTTCAGAATTTGGGAGAAAAACTCCAATAATTCCTTTTATTTAAATTTTATTTTCAAAAACTGCGTTTTCTCGCATCAGCCTGCACTCTGCTCTTTGGCTGGGGTGCAGGAGGAGGAGAAGAAGGAGGAGAGGAAGAGTGTGTGTGTGTGTGTAGGGTGGCTGGGGCTAGTGGCGAAGGATCCTTTTGTGAAGATCAGCAGTTCTCTGTGCTTTTATCCCAGGCAAAGATTACATTTAACTCCCAGGGGTCTTTGCTTCCTCAGATCCTTTTCAGACTGAGTCACTGTAGCACTGCAGATAGTTTTGGGTGTCCTTTCATTTTTTTTGACAGTATTAAATATATACCCCAGTGAGCCATAAATCAGTGGTTTATCAGAGAACAAATCATATCTGTAATAAGGGACCACTTCTTTTTAATTGGACAGTGCATTAAATTAAACAGATATACTTCCTCAAAGAATACAAAAATGTGTCAGCTAGCCTTCTTTAATGAATTTTAATTTTAAACCACCTTTTCTTTGAGAGAAAAGCTATTTTCCCCTCTCTCTCCAGTAAAATTATATTCTAACTGGAGGATTTGCTGAGTTTTATGTGTTGTTGTATTCACACCACTTTATCTTTCATTCCTACAGTAAGGTAGCAACCTTTCCTCCAGGTTCAAATTGGTTTGTGTTGAGACGCATCTATCAGCAAATGAATATTTGAGTGTGTGTGCAAGATGTCCACGTGTTTGCTTGTGCATGAGTGTACATATGCACACACATGTAGCGGAAAAGGCACGTCTCTGACTCAAGTTGCAGGACCCAGCCCACTCTGACTAAGTGCTATGTATGAGAATTGCTCATACCTTCTGGCTCAGGCAGCGAGAAGCCTTTTCCCCCACGAACAGCAACTAAACAGAGTAGAGATACGCTGGTAAAACTAGTCTTAGAAATGCTGAGACTATGAATTATGCAAACGTGGGAAGGCTGTATCTGAAATATTTCTGCAAATAGACCATGCCAGGTCACAGTTCGGTTGGCAAAATCTTTTATTCGTTTGCTGGTGGATAAATGGTTGGATCAGATTTTGTTTGGGAGAGTGTTGCCACGAAAGAAATGGCACCCATAACATCTGCCTGAATCCTGGGGAAAATCTCTGCACCGGAAGTACTGTCCTAGCTGACTTTTAAATAATTTGGGTAATGTTTATGCTGAGCAGTGACCAAAGGGTGTAGTTTCCTTGGGAAGAGGAGGAGGAATCATTTGCTTTTGTAAGCAAGTATGGAACATCTGATCAGGGAATGAAATGATGCAATGTGTTAAATGATCAGAGACACAGCACAAATGAGGTAAAATTGTAAAATAGGGATGACTTAAGTCCTTGCTTTTTCTCATTCTGATTGGAAACTCTTTAGGGCAGCAACAACAGACCAAGAGTTGGAATTCTGGTCCTTTGGGGAAATCCTGGCATTGTTTACCTTTTCTTTTTTTGGCAGAGCTGGTGCTTTGCCACAGGACGAGCTGAAAAATTCTCATCTGAAGGGCTGTGCTTTGCAGATGGGCTTCGTGTCACCTGAGGTTAGGTGTCACATCTGAACAAGTCAGCTGGGAGCATTTGCAGTTGATGAAAGAAGACAAGCCCTTAAGGAGGTGATGGATCCCAATGCAGGGGAGGAGGGCAAGAGCTGCCATTCTTGTGCTGTTCCCTCCATGGGGCCAGGGCTGTGCAATCTCCTACCCCTGCTTAGATGCAGGTAGGGATGAAGTCCTGATGCCTAACGGAGGTTGCAAGTCTCGCTAGGATGTTGGCGAACAAGGAAGAACAGTGTCACAAAGTACAAATAGCAAGTCTTCCATAAGGTATCTAAGAAAAAATTAGATGGCTTCCACAAAATAACCAAAAACAAACAAAACCATTGCAAAGAAAACCAACCAAAAAAACCCAAACTTTTTCAGTAACCGACTTCTCCATTAAAAAATGACCCTGAGGTCCACCCTGGGAGGTGGGCACAGAGCAGAATGGGAAGGAGGCATCTGACTGCATTCACCACCCTGGACTGTCCCCATCCCTCCCGTGGTGAAGGTGGCTGGCCAGCTGGGAGCCAGCCCGACTAACTCAGTGTCACCTCCCCTCTTGCCTGGCAATAGCGTTTTGTTTTCAGGTCTGTTTGCTGCTGTGCAATGGGTGTTAACTTCTGTTCCCTTTGGCTGCCCACCCTCAACTCCACCAGCATCTTGCAACATCATGGCCCCGCTGTTTCTCACTCTCACAAAATAAACAGGCTCTGCAATAATTTTCTTCTTGATATGCTGTTAGTAAATTCCTTATGAATTTGAATCTCTTTTATTATTTTCATCCCTGTTCTTCTATTTCCTACCAACACCTTAGGTATGATTTCCCTCCCCTGAGTGCCCAGCTGGGTCACTGTAGGTAATAACTGCTTATTAGCTCTGGGCAGAGGCAGCACACATTACCAACCAGGCACGAGAGGATATTACAGACAGAAATAAAACATTATTTCAGAATTCATGTCCTTCATGGGTTTGGAGTTGGTATCGCTTTCTTTTTTGTTTTGCTCATTGAATTTGTAAGAAACTAAAGACTTAGAAACATGCAGAAAATTCTTTATCCTTGTCTGCTCTAATATGACTGCTTCTTGGTACCATCATTGGTCTTGAAATGCCTTGAAACCCTAGCTTCTTTTTTCCTCATTTGCTTTTCTGTTAAATTCTGGAGTAGTTAAAGGAAGACACTTTCCCAGATTGGTACATTTCTTATAAAAGCTATTAATTGTTCAGCAATTTAAAAAGTAAAATAAGACTGTATGGTCATCATCATACACAGTGCATTAAGCCTTCAGGCTTGATATTATATATAATGCATGTTTCTTCCTGCATAATGAGATTGGGAAATCTAGAAGACAACTTTTTTCCAACAGAAATCTTCCAAAATTAAAAAAAAAACCCAAAACAAAACCCAACAAGGTGTTTGGGGAAATGCTTTGTTTAAACGCCTGTCAGTTAACTGGATTCATCAGCTGAAATGAAAGATTTACAAGGTGTCGTCTCAAAGGGTAACCCTGCCATCTCGTCCCATGTTGCTACGACTGCCATCTATTGCCACTGCCAGGGTGTACCTGGGTCCTGACATCTCCTTCTTGCTAGCAGAGCTGCAACTTTCATAGCGACTGAATGTGCCTCTAAAACAAACCAGGCAGAAGAACAGGACTCTCCACGGATGAGATTTGATCACCCTGTGTGGCATCACGGACAGAGAAAAAACAGGCTCAGAAAAACAGGCTATGCCTACCCTCAGTTCAAGAGAGATTTGTCACCTCTGCCAGGCTGAACTTTGATTTTGGGTGTGCACTGGTCCGATATGCACTCCCTAAGCGCAATACGAGGGGGTCTTGCCCGAATTCGGAAAATAGTGTCCAAATTTGGATGATGTCTTAACACAAGTATAATAAAAGCAACATAACACAAGAGCAGTAGGCAAGGAGTGGTATGCCATCTAGTGTGCACTGTTCGGTTAATAAAACAGTTATTTACTGCTCGGTTGAAAAGATTATGTTCTTCTGCTCTGTGTGGTTTAACAAGACTGCCTTCAGTTTTCACACAGTACTTAAAGCTTAAATAACTCTTCAAGGCTGGGCACAATCTATGCCAGGNGGGATGTCTGTTTTAAATCCAGAGGCTTAGCACAGGTGCTCGTGGGCTGCAAGGAGGAACCGTGCAGGCTGGGGTTCACAGAGGGTTGGCTCCTCTGTCCTCAGTGAGCAGCTGAATGCACCGGCAACAGAGAAATCAAGGCAAACCAATGCAGAATTCAATTTCTTCTGCCGTGGAAAGGTCCACCATGAGTTTCCTTGTCCTCTAGTTCACACTTGGCTCTGTCCTGATCTAACACCAGTGTCGCTCCAGCATCATTGCTGGGTCCTGCAGGGAAGGTGCCCACGGGTGCAAGACCTCTGGGCACAGGGACAAGCTAAGTCCTTGGGGGTCTGGCTGTACATGGGCTCCACCACACCTGGCCCCAGATCGCACCACGATGATGAGACTGCCCTCGTGGGGGGAAACCCCAAAGCCCTCAGGAAGGAAAGCATCCCCTTGCTGGTTTTAGGTGTCGTGTCCAACTTGCCGGTAGGAAGCGGGGAGGGTGGCCACCTCCTGGGGAAAGCGAGGAGGCAAAGTTGGGACGTGAGAGCCCACCCTAGCATGTGGCCAGGAATGGCCTTCTGGTGTGATGTGCTCTTGGATTTTATTTAAATCAGTAAGACGAGAGGACAGTTCAGAGCACTGGATTAATTCCACTTTCTCCCTCTCGCTCTCTCTTTTTTTATTAGGAAAATAAAAGAGACTTTGAAATATTAAGAGAGAGTGGGATTAGAGCCCTCTCCTGCTACCCTAGTCTTTCCTCCCCTATTAATTTCCACTTGATTAGAATTCTTTTTGAAGTATTTAAATATGGACAATAGGAAAAAGGGAGGGTGAAGTTATTGAATATCAGTTAAACTGTATTAATATAAGCTCAGTTCCAGCTTTTATATAGATACTTCATATATATGTATAGTTTCCACTAGGAATAAAGTAGATCTATCCCTCCTCCCCTACCTAAAGTAATTATGATTTAAAAAAAACTATAATGAAACTCTTAAACTTTAATAGCCCATTTATAAATCCCCAGCTTAAAATTTAAATGCTTTAAAAAAAGTTTTAGAACTGTAGAAATTTTATTCTCCCCCCCCCTTCTCTTTTTTTACATAAGAGACACTTTTATACCGTAAAACTTTTGAAGCCGCACAGCATTTCATGAACGGTCACCCCTGACCTTAGTGGAAATTGGGGTGCTAAGGGCCCAGTAAGAAGGATGTAGGGCTTTCTGTGCTAGCTGGGGAAGGTGGTGGTACTCACCCCTATGCCAGAGAGGTGGTCCCGGTGGCCTCCCCTGGGTCTGGTGAACAGCTGGAAAACAACTTGTCTCTTTGATGGCCAGGACCCAAATTCTTTGCCATCAAACTGGGTGTGACACAGAGGCCCTGAGCTTTTTTTTTTATTGAAGGGTAAATCTGGGATTGCTGATGGATGGTATGGGGTCCCTGCAGTAGAGAGTTCTGGGTGTCCATGTCATCGTCATTTTGCATCTCCTGACTCATCACCTGCTGGGAGCCAAGCCATCCTTTGGGGTTTTGTTTGTTAATCGGCACTTTTATAAACCAGATTTAGATATCTCCAGTCAGATACATAAATCCTTTCAGCTAACCCAAGAACTGCAGTTTGATTTACACACCATGACTTTTCGCGTCAGATTTAACTCTCTGACTGACTTCTGAAACATTCAATTGGCTTAGAAGTCAGGAAATAGATTTACAAATCCTAAAACAGATTTACAAATCCTAAAACATAATCACAAGTCATGCCAATAAGTTCTGAGAAAAAAAAAAAGGTGTTCATTTACAAATCTTTTCTTTGCATTAGGAATACAAGAGACTGATTTATAGCCCAGGACTCTGAGGTCCTGTCACCATTATGATCAGCAGCATAGATCCAGCTCTTCCATTTGAATGCAAAACTCCAATCTGTAAATCTCAGTTAGCTTTTCTAGCTCTGACTGAGCCTAACTTCTAGCTAGGCTGTAGGATACAAGAGGGATTGGCATGAGTCCCAACCATTATCACCAACCCCTATGCCCGAGAGATGACCACAAGATGACCGTTGCTACCACCTATGAGAACACAACACCAACCATGCCAAAAGGAGGGACACGATTACTGTGGTTGCAATGGAAATCTTTTTAAACTGAAGATGCTTAACAAGAGGAAGGCAGTTACCCAAGGAGGGAATGTATTTAGCAAAGTGTGTTCCCCTGTCCGACACATTGTGGCAGGTCCTTAGAAGTGCTGTGATTCACATCCTTCCTCTCCATGCCGTAGTGCTCCTCTATCCCGTCTCCTGGGATGGACTTAGCACCAAAGTAACCACAACTCATGGTCTTGTGCTCTTATAAACACATTAGAAACAGTCCAACTGATATGCTTTCGTGGTGCCTCCATTTTGGCTTTATGGGCCCTGCTTGAAGGGGAAAGAAAAGGAATTTTATATCTGCCTGTGGATAATTTGCTATTCAGCATTTTGAAAGCATCATGTCATTTCTCTGAGGTGGTGGACCTCTGTACCAGATTCAACAAATAAATAGTCTGTAATTGAGCTGTTTCCCTTGCAAATTGTTGCTAATGATGCAGACTCCCATCTTCCATAATGTTCTGGAGAGACTTAGAGGGAAAAATAACTTGTCCACAATGTCTAACATTAAAATGTGCAAAAACACCTTAATAATTAAATTATTTATCTTTTTTCTTACTCCTTCATCTTCCAGATGCACATCACAAAGCAGCAACTGACACTAGTTCATTTTCCTCTTTGCAATCACCTTTAAAAGAAAAAGCAGCAAGGGGTTTCTGCTAGGTGTAAATGAGGAATAAAAGGCCAGATAACAATGAAGATTCCATGGAAACTCACAGGTATGGGCATCCAAGTGTAAGGTCTGCAATTAAATGATGTACAACAATTTTCAGATGGCATTTTGTGAACAGAAAGCTGAAACATGCAGCTGAAGAGTCAATTTTGGGGCAGGAACATGAGAATCTAGAGGAGGTCAGTGGAGGAGGAACATGTCACCGGCAAGCTTGGTCTTATTTATCAGAAAGAAACAGTCAATTTAAGGAACAAACCCCACCACCACCACCACCCTTCAGTCTCCTGAGATTGGTCTTCACTGAAGAGAGGGTTTAGTCTGTGGGTGCAGATTTTCATCTCTTCTCCCATTTTTTTTTGCTGGCTGGGCTACAAGCTGGGGCTGCCTTACAGATGCTCGTGGGACCTGGATAGCAAAGCAATGCCAAGATCTTCCTCACCTGCTCTTTGAACTGGACTTTGCACCTTTTCCTCTCCTTTCTTTCCCAGCATCAAGTAAATAAATGCTCCTTTCCTGTCAAAGAAACACTTGGCCCTCACTCTGGACTGAATCTTGCCTAGATGCAATGAAAAAGAGTCAGTCACTTGGAGTCCAGCTTCCTTCCTCACACCAAGATGCCCAAGAAATGCCATTTCCATTTGTCTCCCTCTGGGACAACTTCTGTCTAATATTATTGTGCTTTCTCCACACTTTACTTCCACCATGTGCCCTCAGGAGCTAATAATAATATTGCAAACCCCGTAATAAATATTATGATCACTGCCTAACGGGCAGTCTAAAAAGGCTGAGGATAAATAAATAATAAAAAAGAATTTTCCCATTTATCTGTGAGCGTACTTGTGTGCGTGAGAGAGGGAGAGAGAAAAGAGTTAGCTATTAACGATCCCACATAGCCCCAGGCAAATTCTAGCATCACATCGTCTCCTTGTGAAGACCTTTTTTTTTAAAGCAGAGATTAGTCTGGCAGTTCAAGGTGCTATCAAGCTCTAACCAGGGACAATTACAAGGCTCCAGTTGGAGCGTCTGAGACGATGCTTATGTCTGATAAGGTTGAAGGGGAATAATGGAAGGAGGGAAGTGATAATGGACTGCTGAATGGGTGGGTTGAGGTATCATTGCCATAGAGCCTGGAGACAGAAGCAGCTGCTGATGCAGAGAGGATGTGGCTTTTTTCCCTCCCACCC
>Ga0065711_1005810_pt1 | contig 19088 bp, 7 predicted proteins | sample Hoacrofraction12_FD_59098 | JGI IMG/M metagenome (GOLD analysis project Ga0065711, IMG submission 59098) | Hoatzin crop microbial communities from Cojedes, Venezuela - Epithelial fraction 12 v2 (version 2) | ecosystem: Host-associated > Birds > Digestive system > Esophagus > Crop | place... | reverse complement strand
AAAAAGGGGGGGGGGGGGATCGCAAGCCTTTCCCTCAGTATTTTCCAATTAATAAGATACCAAACTATTTCAAAGCCATTGGCTCACATAAGCACTCCTGAGTGTCAGTGTCATATTTGTTGCTTCATGTGGTTTGCATTTGTACTGAACAAATACAACCCCCCTGTATTTCTTCATATAGGTTTCATGATCTAGAATGCACAACTGAAGGAAGAAAAAAGTATTAGTATCATGTGTCAGCCTAAGAAGGTTAGATGTGGTCTTTGACAACATCAAGAGCTGATCCTCCTGACAACAGCCACAAATATACATATAAATAAAAACTGTCAGTGTTTTCTTCTCTTACAGAGAATTCAACAAGAGTGATGAAGAGCCAAAATAACCAGGATCCATCCAAACTTTGAAGCTTTTCATCCCAGGAAACTTCAGATGTAGTGTCAAGTGTTTTCTGAGAAACCACAAACTTTCCCTTCCAGTTTTTACAAAGCCAGATGATGACTCTAAAAATTGCCTCCTACCCATCTGTTCATTCAGCTGGTATGTAGCGTACTTCTCCCGTTTTTTTTTGTTCTTTTTGTATAAAACAGAAATTTGCAGATCAGGAACCTACAAAGTTTAGAATAAAAAACCTTAGGCTTGACAAAAGTATTGACTCTTGGCAAAGAAGTGTTCTTCATTCAGGTGTCTAAAGATATAACCAGAATAAGCTAATATGCCATCCATGATGAATTACTGAAAATATCAGCAAAGAGCAATTACTGCATATCTGATCTTAATTTGGCTTCAAGTCAGAAATATCATACCTTATGTAAACTACCTCAGGGAACATATGCCATCAAAGAGCAATGAAAAATGTTAAATACACTGTAGATAGAATTTACTGCTATAGCAGCTTCCCAAGAGAGTAGATGTAAGTTTTCAGGCATTTTCTGAACATTAAGAACTTGGCACTATTTTCAAATCCCACCATGAGAATTCCTGTCTTACCCATCATTAGCTTAACATCATGTTAGATTGCAGTGCCCATCTCCACAGAATGGAGAAGTCTGGCTGCTTCCTTGGGCTGAAATAGCAGTTGTTTTATTGTGCATCCTACATATTGTATGAAAGGGATATTTCTCAACTAAGCCTTTGAAAACATATTTAAAAGATATAACTGCAATAAAACAGGCAGCAGAGAATATGACAAAAATATACAGTTTTATTGAATTGCGAAGGTGCTTATTTTGGGAAATGTTTGGCTATGTGAGCACTAATGCACAAAAAAAGAACATTTCTTCAGGTCAGTAGACCTGGATTCTATAATTTTTCTTATAGTTTATTTTTTCCTGTATAAGTTAACACTGCTGAGCAACTTTCACTTGTATGATTTGGACAGATTATAAGAAAGAAGGTGGAAGGACCTTCAAGTCAGTCTTGTCAGTCTGAGTAATCAAGTCTCGATAATTTTTTAAAGCTTAAATTCTTCAGAAAAAAAGACCCTAGATTTATCTTGCAGTAACAGATGTTTGGCCAAAGGCTGCAATGATTTTGAAAGAGTCAGCATTCAGTGCTTCCCAATGTATTGCAAACTGTATATACAAATCAAAACAAAATAAATCCTATGTTCCCTATTGCATTGCAACTTCCTTTTCTCATTTCAAGAACATCATTAGAGAAACACTTGTTTTCATAAAACACTTAATATTTCTAGATCTTCCCTACACTAAAACTGAGGTCAAAGAAAATCTGCACGCAACAAAGTGTGTAGTGTTATGAAGGTTGGTGTTGCGCTCTGATGTTGGCAAATTACAGCTGACACATCTGGTGCTCCACTTCAAAAGCATGTTTGGTCATGGTCTGTGTGCTGGGCAATTGCATGCTGTGTTGTACATAATAATGTTTTTTAATTGGGCTTGCTCTGCACAACATAGATTCAATTATTATATAATTCCTACCTCTGCAAGTCAGTATATTTCTGTTTTCTGGTTGATTTAGGAATAAAACTTCATACAAGTTGCACAGGAAATTCGCAACAGCTTGATTATCAGTTCCTCTCTCCTATATTACTCAGGCATCCAGAATATCTGCTTTCCCTACAACCTATAGATGAAAAATATAGAGACCAAGTTACTGAAGTTTGCAATAGAACCTCTGCCAGGCACTTCCCTGTAGTAAAAACTGGAAGTAGATATTGGGTTGGTCACCATTTCTAATGGAGAGGTTTTTTTGTGTGTTTGTTGTCTGAAAAATCCCATTTCTTTTTGTTGTTTGGTTTTCCCCTTGCCCTCCACCTCGTTGCAGTCGGATAGAGATTGGACAAATTTAACTAGGTAAGTAGTATCTTTCTTAAGTCCTTTTAAAATAAATTTTGTAAATTAGAGGCATTCAGAAAAGCTTTCTGCTTAATAATAGTGCATAAATAACAGGCCATCCCTCTCCAACATACACATGCAGTCAGCCACAAAACTCCTGTACTTTTATCATACCACTAAGGAACCATTTTGTACTAGTTGCCAGTCTTTCACTTTAGTGCCATATTTCTAGTAGAATATAATTTAGCTGAAGTACACTGAGAACTTAGTGAAATATCTCTGTCTTACACTGCGAACTCCAAATACGTTTTCTCTTATCTTAAAAATCTCATTCAAAGAAGCACATTTTAGTTTTGAAAAGATATAAACTAGACCTAATATTTCCTTAGAAATGTCCATTGAGCATTCTGATGATAGACTACTAACTCTGTTCATCAAAGTGAGAATGTATTGATCAAGCATCCATTGATTATAACATTCAATATTTATCTGATTTCCTTGGAAAAGAAGAATGTTCATGTGATAAATTACAGAGAAAAAGGAGTTCAACTCAATTAGTAAAGTATCTATTAAGACTTTATTTTACTAGAGAACAGATAAACATTTCTGTACAGCCTAGAAAATGGAAGGACAAACCTATTGATCATAGAAGCTGAAAGGAATGAGAACTGCAAGAAAGAAAGATTTCTCATTATAGTGTGAAGATATAATTTAAGAATAAATGCTTTGACCCTTTTAATGATATTGGAGATAAATATGGTTCCTGTAGAACAGATCAGAAGATGTATCTTTTACTTAGTACAATTTTATTCCACTACACAAATGAATTAAGATAAAATTAAACTGATCCACTTGTCCACTTAAAACAAGTCACTAAAAATCTTCATGGCTAAACCTGTTAGGTAGGAAGCATTTGAAAAATTAATATTAACATGATTTTTTTTAAATAAGCAGAACATATGCCACATACAAACCTTTTTGCTGCCATTTATATTTGAAAGTTCAGCATTTTAAGTTGTGCATGTGGCAAATAACAGAAAGGTTAAAAGAACAGTCCCAGAAGGGAATTAAAATCAAACAGATCATTTATCAACAAATGCTATTGCTAAAAGAATCTGTCAAAGAAAGAAAATGCCACGCTAGACAGTCCAATTGACACACAAAGTACTCAGGGCTTGTGTTAAGAGTCCAAATTCAAGTTCAAATACCTCAGGATGAAAAACTTTCACCATGAAAATAAAATATAATCCATTCAGATATTATGTGCATGCTTTTAACTTAAAAAAAGTTTAACTTAATGGAATCTGGCAAATTTTAACAAAGTCAAGTTCTCTATGATTAGGTTGTGCTGGTTAATTAGAATATACTGAACAGGGAAATTCACTTGCAGATGAAACGTTCCCCAAAGCAATAATACACAGCAATTTTTAAGAGCAGTGGCTGGTGCTTAGCGTGGCTGGCAGCTGGTGGAACTAAAATCTGCTAGAAGATCAAACAGAGATCCTTGAAGATGCAGAGATGCAGTAGGAACAAAACATAACTGAATTATTGGAAGACTTTACCATAAAGCTCATAGAGTTTTAGTTTCAAGAAACTATTCTAATATCCCTATGTCCTACGAGTATAAAGACATAGAGTACTTTCATTATTTCCTGTTGATTTGCTTTCTAGGCCAGCTTCATGTACTGCATACTGTAATGGTATGCTGCTGCCTCCCATCCGGCAAGTAACTAACAGAAGACAGTATCTCCTGCTCTGCACAAGGCTGGGTGTGTCAAGCGTCAGAGAAGACATTAATATTTAATTAACAGCATAATTAATACTAGAAAATTCTTCTGAGCAGGAATTTTGGGTAATTAAACTGAACAGCCATCTTGATCAACAAAGAAAGCTCTACTGTATTTAAAAGAAAAAAAGACATTTAAGTAAAAATAAAGCCTAGGAAAGGAATACCAACGTGGGATATCAGCTGACCTTTTCAGTATTTCTTCTAAAAGCTTATGTTGAAGCTGTCCAAAACCCAGCCTCACTTAAAAGATTCGGATATAGTAATGCCTCTAAAAGTTGTGAACTTTTAAGCTGTGATGTAGGCAGGAGAGGGAAAATATTTCTTAATTTTATTATCTGATTATTGGAATGTTGCCGTTCATGTCAGAGACTTGCATACACGAATTTCACTTTATGAAAAGAGTGAGGTAGATTTTCTGATTTCTGGCAGGAAGAGCTTTGGCAGAAACAGATAACGGGTTACACATTAGATAAGGATACACATCGCATTTTGAAATCTGGGGGGGCTCACCTGCTGAAACTTAGCATAAGACATGTTTGAAGTTATAAATATATAAACAAATACAATTTACAGGATGGAAAAGAAAATAAAACATGAAATAAATTATTAGATACTCATTTTATACTTCTTTTAAGCTTATGGTACTTTCTGCAGGGGCTTTGCCAGTGGACATTTCAATAATGAAGCCTGGATTTTCCCATATGTAATCCTTTCCCTCTTTATAATCCAAACTGAGGTGGAGATGAATAAATTGCATAATACGGGCATAGACAGAGAAAAAGTGACATCTCTTCCCTCCTTCTCATGTTATGGATTTCCAACCAGGCCTTGAAGATGATCTATCATTTGCATGAAGGCAGAAAGTATTCAAATGAAGCAATTATTAGACAAGAATACTTGATAAATGGTAGCAATATGCTCAGTAAAATGTACCTCAGACGGCGTTAATTCTAGACAACCACCTCAATAGTCTTGAAAATTTATTGCTATGAGAGTTTAAGAGACAACAATGCCTTTATTTTAAGCAAAGAAGAATAAAGAGACACAAATATTTTCTTGTATCCTCAACAGTAGATATTTTGTCAGAGACAAAGACAGGGAATAGGTACTTAGCTGAGTGTCCCTCTTCCCCTGGATATCATTTACATCACCTGAAGGTAGGGCTCTTAATTTGCATTCATAACCTTACAAACGTAATAGTTAAAAGACAGATATGTGCCTTGAAATATTGTATTACCTTTTAATTAAAAAAAAAACAATAAGTGTATTATAGTACCTGTGACCTTCTTTCCTACAGTTTGTGGCTCAAGCTAGCTCTTTGCAGGGTGGGCAATTCTGCTGCTCTCAGAGCAGAACTGACAGTGAAAAAAAGATAATTAAAAAATAAACTCAGCCATTCAAACACCAGCCAGGGAAATCCAACTAATTAGTTTTCATTGATTTCCCAGTAGCACATCTGTGGTCTACATGGATGTGTACGCATGACTCCTGCTGTTTTGGGAGGCCCACCTTTGCTTCCACCCCAGCCAAAAGAACAGACTCCAACATTATCACTAGTGATGAAGACCATCTGCGCTAGACAATTTGCTGTAAATTCCCATCTTTTCTTGTCAACACAGTGGCGGTAATAATCACAGAAGCTTCTCAATTTCATAGAACTTCACTTAACCTCACCAGCTGCAAAAAACTGCAACTACTTAAATCTCTGTTAACCTTGTTGGTGGTTATTTATACATGCCAAGGAGTTATTGTGTCATGAGTTTTAAGTAAAAAGGGGAAGAACATTGGGAGGAGAGACATAAATCACAAAGTAACATGAGATATTAATAAAATTTACATCTTTCAAGATCTTTCCCCTAAAGAAAATCACCCATAACAAGAATGAGCACACTTCTGACAGATAAAACCCATCTAAAATCAATGTGACTATCATACTTGCTCTCAGTAACTACGTCAGGCAGAAGACAACTTATGCCAGCTTTGAGAATCCAGTTTCAGACAACATCAGGAGAACTGAGCAATCATTTTGATTGGTACAGTACAAGCCTTTACCAAGGTCCCATTCAGCGTTTCTGTTAGCCTTGGCATCACTGCTGTTTTCTTCGTCCTTGGCACTAAAGGTAGATATATTTATTCTGTTGTGTTACAAATAGTAAATTTGATGGAAAACGACGTCTAGGTCATTCCAAATCTATCAGGAATTTCAGAAAAAGGTCAAACAGTTTAGCTTATAAAGAAAAGAAGTGGGAAGCTAACATAGAAAGAAAAGGTTATGATATACCCTTTTTATCAGCCAGCTAAATATTACAACTTATGGTCTTCTTTAGGTCCTTGCTTGAGGAAATCAGGCTACACTTTCCAATTCCCAAGAAAGGGATGCACAAGAATACATGTTTATAACACAAAACATAATATCATTATAAAGAAAAAGAGGGAATTGCTTAGTTTATCTGCTGAAAGCATTCCAGTTTTTAATTGGTTTGATCCCAGAGAGGTTTTTTTTCCAGTTCAGCAGCCAGACAAATGGAAAGATTAATACAGACCTAATTATCACAACACTTTCCAGAAGAGGGTGCATAATATTTAACTTCTCTATTAAAAAGACTACCCATTACTCTCATAGATGGCAGAATATTTTCCATCTTTTTTTTTTTTTTTTTTTTTTCAATTAAGCTCTATGGTATCATGCCAATAGCTCTTGCTTCTGTCCAAACAGGTAGCTTTAATTTTCAGATTTCTTTTTATCCTCAAGTATGGGAAAGGAATGTGGCAAGCCATCTCTTCCAGAGGCAGAACTAGTAAATCTATCAAGACAATGAGTGTTGTGCCATCTGCCCCTTACACAGGGACATCATTAATCACACCAGACCTCCAAGCTGGGTCCATCTCCCGTCTGTAACCAGATCTATGAATCAAGCGGGGCAAAAAACCATTAGACTGGATCAATGGTAAAAGTTTGCTAGTGTTTACAGGAGGGAGGGGGGGTTCACGGATGTTGACTCCCCTGACATCAGAGAAGAAATTCTACTTGTTCTGCTGGTTTCATTAGTGCAATTTATACTGTCAGGTGACATGTCCCATTTTGAACTGACTCGCTGTGGGAGGCAATGATATTCAGTAATGCAAATTGACCCTGAGAATGAGAACTATCTACATGTTTGTGGTAAAGCTTGGTCAACAAGCTGCCATTTGTTATAATTATTTTCACTATATCATTCAGTTTCCAGACAGGAATTAATGAGTAAACCCATCTGCAAATAGAGATAAAATGGATATGAGGGACTTACTAAAATGTTCCATAGCACTAGGATGTGCTGAATTTTTTTTTCAACAGATTAAGAAACAAGTCTGGTTTTATTGTTCTGTAACTTTGTTATCCTCCTGGTTCTTACCTCAAGCTAGTCACTCCCATGATGCTTTCTACCTGTCCCTGACCTCTTAAAAATCTGTGTGAGACTAAACAAGCATGGTGAAAGACAGTAACCTAAGTCCTGTAAGACAAAGAAGAGGCATATTTCCAACTGAAATATCACTGACTAAAACCTTCTTTCTTCAGTTCCTTCTCTGTGAAAATGCATGACTCTATCCCTTGGCAGTCTAAGTGCCACAGTCAGAAAAAAATCATGAAATAATGGTAGGGCTTATCAGATAATTAGTATGCAAAAGCAGGAAATTCATAAAGAATATTGTTGACAAAATCAAAGCGATTTAAAGTTTCGCTCTGATAAAGTTTGCCATGAGAAATAAAAGCACTTCATTTTAACTTTATCACATTGTTGGTCTTTTAGATTACATCAAAATGATTTATAGACTGGACTGCAAACCTCTGTTCTTAAACCTTAGTAACATTATTTTGGAAGGCTTCTATGGATCATATGGCTTGATGGCTTTTCTTGGTTTTTTTTTTTGTTTTTTCTTTTTTCATTTTTCTAGCATCTGGCAATTGGATATGAACTTCACAGTACTTTCATACGCCTACTTTTTCCTGGTGTCTGGGCTATTCTTGTCCAACTGATCACATTTACTTTACTGTCTAGGGAAATATTTTAGTATGAATGTTTAGGTTTTTCAGAGTAGCATTGTAGCATTTCAAATTTTCAGATGAGAGTTTTAAATTTTGCTGAGTTACCACATGAAAATTTCAGTGGTATTATAAATGAAAACTTATTAGCCAAAAGGTATGTATCAAGGCAGAGAAAATAGATGCTCAATGGCATATAAATCCTACCTGATGTCTGATGTTCATTGACAAAGGAAAACAGAGAGATACAGGGAAGCTCATTTCCCTTTCTGTTTGACCACAGCTGACGATCATTGCATTCTCACATGTACTGTGGCAGCCAAACTTTATATTTTTCTGCGTATTTTTTTTTTTATTGCCTATGCAGTTCTCATTCATATACAGTCTAGAAAACTTTTACTATTTTTGCTCAGCTGTTTGTGTGAATAACATTATTTAACAGTAAATTTCACAGTCTAATTATTCATTACAGTAAAAACATTTCCTTTTATTAATTTTGAACTGTTTGCCTGATAATTTTAACAAATGCCCTTGTGCTAATTTTATGAGCCAGCCTGATTTGCATTCTCTAGAACATTAATTTTAATTATTTTCCCTTTTTCCCCTAAGACAAAACAGAAGAATCTGAAGTTCCTGATCTGCTCTCCTACTAGCTTGGGGTAAGCAGACGCCTGACATCAATGGGGACCAGCCGCATGGCTGCATTTGCAAGATTACAGTCTTAGTGAATGATAGCTGTCATTTCTACAATGAGGGTTTTGTACCTGTAACTGCAAAATCTGCACACAACTAGATGATAGAAGGAGGCTTCTGCTTTTGAAACTTTTGCCCACAGGGTTCAGATGGTAAAGGTGACCAACATTTTGTTCACATTGCTATATATATTATTTTCCACTTGGTTGATTGGTGATTTTTGCTTATTTCATTAACAAGTAATTTTTATTGGAAAGCTAATTAGGTCACAACCCAGCTTTCCCCCTTTATATTGCAATCCAAACTGAAAGACATTTCTGCTTTTTGAAGGCACTTGATAATAGAACATTTCTTTTGATGCTTTGCAAAATTTTTATTGCTGCTGTCCCATCTCCATTATGCTCATGTCAGGTGTGGGGCCCAGTGGCTGGGACACGAGGAAGGCAGGGGCCGACCCCCTCCCAGCATCTCAGGGGCTGGCACCTACCACCCCAGCCTGGCTGGAAAGGGGCCATGGGAAGCCTGGCCCTGCCAGCTGGCCTTCAGTGAGTGGGTTTTATAGCCTCACGTACCCTAGGACAGGAGCATTCAGACTCTGTCTTTATTTTGGGAGGGTTTTCTGGGTGTGAAGACAAATTAAAATCCCTCTACTTTCTTTCATGTGGTTTCAGGCTGGACTGGAGCACTACACAAGTTGCAACACTTTAGGGAACAGGACAGGTACATCCTATACAATGTTGTGGCAGCAGCCTGCTTCCTGAATCCCTCTCAATCTCTCTTACTATTATCTCCCACTCTTCTCTCCCTCTTTTTTTTAAAGTGCAGTATACATTTGTGTTTTGCTGTCTCTAAGCTGTGACAAGAGCTGACAATTGATCTGAATAAGTTCAGATCAATTCGTTGTTTAAAGCCACTAATTTAATGACTAGATCAATTACACTTATTCAACAAATATTATTCTTCAGTATGATAAGGAGGAGAGAGGAGAAAATCTCTTTAACAGTAGACAAGTAAGAAGAACCTTCAAATAGTTCACAAGGATGCCAGTACAGAGAGCTTTCAAGCATATATCAAATATAATAAAATACCTGCATGCTAAAACAAGAAGCATGAAGGACAAACAAGGAGAAATTGGAAGCTGTGACTAACATAGAAAAATGATATAGGAGAGTTGACAGAAACATGGTGGAAGTACAACCTCACTAGCTCGTAAACATGGAGAGTTAAAGCTCAGCCATAATAGCTGAGGATGAAATACAAATGTATAAATTTGCACAATTGGGAAAATTAGACTTGTGACATACTAAATAAAGCAGAATTTCAAAGGATTTGTGGGAATCCACTCTAAAAATCCTTATGTTTATTATGAGTGCATCTAGCTGTGGTGGATCCCAGTGCTGCTATTGAAAAGTAGCATTCAATTTTGAAACCAATTTGTAAGGAAACAAGTGAGAAGGGATGAAATTATAGTAAGTAAACAAGACTGGGTAGATGTGCAAGCAAAGGTGATCAACAACCTACAAGGATCACTGTGGTTCAAAAAGGAGGAGAAAGAAAAAAGATCTGAAGATTAAGTTATATACTGACATTAAAATTCTGCTATACTACTTTATATGTAAATATTACATGGGCGTCAATCATTGACACAGCTTGCCTATGGAAAATTACCACACAATTATAATATTAAGTACCTTCTGTCACTTGTATCCTTATATAGCATTAGATAAGAATGGACTAAACAGTAAAAACAGGTTAAAAAAATGCCAAAACCCCCCAACTGAATTTGAGTGTAAGTGCAACAAATAATGGCAGATATGCTTATTGCTATGAAATATTTTTAAATCAGTTTATCCTTTTTTTCTTCAGTAAAATTAACAAAGAACTGTCAAAAAGTCAGTTTTCCGAATACAGAAGTAGTGAATAATGCAGGCAACACATACATAAAAATAATTGTCAAATAGTGATGCAACAATTTTAACAGAAAAATCTGATCTTTTTGATGGAAAACCATTATTATGGGTTCAAATTTTTGGCATATCTGTGCCAAAGTTTAGAATCAGATGCCTACAGAGTATTCTATTAACAAAAGCAGTGAAACACTTAAAAGCACAACCCCCATACCTTCTTCAACTCTGTAACTACAGTTATATAGATACATTTTTGCAGTTGTAATATTTCCTGCTTCAATTTTTACTTCAAATAATTTAGCAGAATTTTATCAGTTTTTTTCCTTCAACTCTGTCTGTGTGCTACGAGTCAGTTTCGAAATGGTAGAGAAGGAAAAGGCAAAAAAATAAGAAAAAAAATCCCAATTTAAATATTTAGGAACTTGAAAAAGATAAATAACATATCTTTTTACTCAAGTGACAGAAAATAAAAGAGAAGTATGAGAACTCAAAACCTGAAAATTAAAAAACAAACCAAAGTGAATATCTATTTTTCAAAAAATGCCCAGAAAAAAAAAAATATTTGAAACTGTTTCTTATCGAGGTACATATTTTCACAAGATCACAGGGTATTTCATAATCTTTTTCTAAAGGAAAAATTTTTAAATTGGATAATTTTGCAATCAATTTGCTCTTTATACATCCTTCAGAGGACTGAGAAGTTCCAAATTATGCTAATACCAGAACACAGGAGAATTTTTAATTTGTTGGTGAACTACGTGTTACACTAGATCTAGACTAGATCTAGGTAAATAATCTGTCAACACAAATGATGAACACTTACATATCTGTTAAATATCTAGAACCAATAATAATCTACATATATATGTTGCTTGTTAATGTGTCATATACATTTGTTAACTTGCAGATTAGAAGAAAATACACAGTCCAGTGGGTAAAATGGAGTTTTGGGGCAATGAATTGTGAGTTAACCTGGCAAACACAACTGATGGTATCCCATCTTGTAAAGAAATATTTGACTATCTAGAACTGAATAATTAAAAGATTGCTTTAATTAAGGAGAATATCCACAAACTGTCTTCTGGATAAGCATATAATGCAGTAAACTTCCAGGGGACATATTAGATCTGTCTGGATTGCCTGAAAGTCTTGAGAATAGAACTGTCTATAAAAGCTACCATACTCCACTGAAGGGAAAAGAAGATATGGCCTCAAATGCAAGCTCGGTGCGTGTCACGTGATTTTTCCCTGCCAGGGGGTGAAAGCAGGAATGAATAATCAAGGGACAGCAAATCACTGAGACAAGAGACACTTTTCTAATATAACTAGTCTAGTCATACGCAAAAACTAACCTGTCCTAGCTTACCAGAGGGATCCTGCTCTCTTCTTCCTTTCTTCCAGCACCACAGCCCTTCCCTCACACCAGCCCTGGCACTCTGATGGGGAGGAGGTGCACGCAGTGGAGTCACTTCACCTGTGCAGTCAGGCGTGAAGTTGATCTCACAAGAACAAGGCAAGTAAAAGCAGGAGGAACCTCTCTTAGATGTACTGCAGCCTTGGACTATGGGCGATCCTATGGACCGTGTCTCAACCCTTTGGCTTTGCCAAAGACAGCACCTGTGACTCAAAATGGTTATGGAGTGGTAGATGCAGTTTATTGCATCCTTGTGCCTGATAAATCAACGTACTCTTGTACTGTTTGCACTTGGCTATCATTAAGAGCATTACACACCATCCAACCACATTGCAAATTCAGGTATGTTTTCATTAGTGGCAATAAGTTTTGTTTTGACAGAACGGACTCACAAAAAAAGTGGAAAATATAACAAAACACACCATGAGGGACCCTTCAGGATAAAACAAAACACACCATTAGGGACCCTTCAAGAAAAGAAAAAGGCACAGGCCTGTCCGGTTTGAATTATCACATGAATTAATCCTAGCTAATTCAGAACAATAAGAAAGAACATTAAAAAATTTTTGAAGCAGTAGTGTAAGTAGTAGCAAGCTATTACTAAGATTACGAACCAAATGAGCAAGGGGATAACATCCATAGAAAAGAGAGACAATATAAGATTATAAAGAGCTTAAAAACACCTGCTTAATAGCGCCTTTCAACCCATCATACCCAAGCAAATCCACTCACAGTCTGGCCCTGGTGGGATGTGAGGCATAGAATGAAATTAAAAAATTCTATGAAAACCTAAGTTTTTAATCCACTGTTTTGAGATATTACCTACACCATTTTCATAAGGGCTTTTTGGAAGAGCTCATTTTCTCAAGATTTCGCGTGTGTAAACAGGTTTAAATTGTAGGCATCATACTATGTTATTCCAAAAAAGGGTTTCATGGAGGACTGCAATAGTACAAAAGTTTATTTTATTTGGTTCATTAGGAAAACTTATCATGACAAGATCTTAAGATAAGCAACTGGAGATCTGAATCCAAGGCAGATTGCCTTCTGACCTACTCTTTATTAAATACCTATAGTTCTCAGGCAGATATCATTCAGATCTTGAAAATGCTTGATACTAACCCAGTTGGTAGTAAACTAGAGCAATGATTTAACAGGTAATCAAGAACACGTTGTGCTGTAATAAGAACTGTAGAGAAGTAGTAACTAAAAATTCGTGCTACCCTCAAAAAAAATGTTTTTCTTGACCAAACACTCTTGCAGAAGGCAGAATATTTAAACGCTTGTTTTTCTGAAACTATGTATTTAATTAGGAAAAGAAAATTTCTAATATGTCAATTTAGGTAGCAAAAAAAACCCCAAATGCAAGGTAAACAACATTGTACTTGAATTACTAAGTAATGTTATATATTGCCTATAGCTAAACCTCCCTTATGTTTTTGAAAAATAACCTTTATCTCACTTCTTGCAGCTACATTCTGCTTTTAATGCATATAATTACATATCCTAGTTATTTCTCAAATGCCACATTAAAATGGATGCTGATTTCCATTCTGAGACAAAATACTTTCCTACATTTCACTAATTATTGTTCTTTAAAAATTAAAAAAGTAGTTTTCATAAAGTCTTTCTGTTCTTTATTATACTTTTATTTTTTGAATGAATGATAATAGGAAACAAAATCAACAATTGTAAATATGATACCAGAAAATACATCTATTTGGATATCAGGTTGTGGAACTCAGTGTACATGATGTCTTGTGGCAAGAAGATTTCTGAAGCCAAGAGAAGATGAGGAATTAGACTAAAATGAAGGATATATTGAACTCAGTCATCAATAGACATGAATTATGGGAGCACTTGCCCTAAACTATCCTGTAAAGCTTTTCAGTAGTCTTCTCAACCACCTGTTTCTACCCAAAGATTGTAGGAATATATTGGACTATGGGAATTAATAGTGTGACAAAATATAAGACTTTTCTGTTCATTAAAATAAATCTAAATTGACTTTCTGTTTCAATGTATTACAACGCATAGTTAAAGTGTATATCCTTATTCAGTCTTTTCTCTGTGATAATTGTCTGCTTAATGTCTATTTTTTGCCCATAGAAGCACTGTTCCTTAAATGAAATCTGCTTTTTTTCTTCGTTGAGAAAATTGCACTGGCTATATTAAAATTATTCTTTGCTATTTTTCCCTACTCATCAAAAAAGCAATAAAAATATACAAAGTAACCGTACATAATAACTTCAGATGAGAGAACTGTAATGTTTAGTGTTATTTTTTTTCATCTAAATGAAGAATTAGGTTTTTTTACAGCAGTTACATTGGTATAGATCATAAACCCACTGACTGACACCAAAACATGCTATATAATCTCTTTTCCTTTCTAACTATGTAGTGAATTACAGATGCAGTAGTCCAGCTGGAGAATATAGTTGCAAGCAAAAAAAAAAATGTTCATCAGCTGATAAAGTACAGCATGGACCAATGTGCCAGCGGAGGGAAATGCTATTTACAGGTGATTTGAGCTGTGGCAGATCAAACATATTGCAGTGAAATGTCTATATTCACAACTTCACATTCATGTTATTTGGTTAAAAGTTCTGAATCAAATCATTTAATCAGTTCTGAAACAAAGTGTTATGGATCTCTCAAAGTAAAGTACTAGATAGTTCAGTTTTGCTTCCCAGTTTAAATAAAAGCAAATCTAGAAAGTGCAGGAAATTAAAATTTCAGTTTAAAGTACAATCTAACTTCTGCAGGGAAAAAAAGGTGTGTCTTCATCCTTATTTTTTGTTTGTAGAACATCTTAATCAATTTCTTAAAGGAGGTGTGATGCATGTCATAAATTTTACGTATATACATATACAAAAACATGCCTCTGTATTTAATTCCTTTTTAATTTCTGAAGTTACAACTATTCTAGTCACACAAATTTGACTGAGAATACCATTCCTACAAATTTCATAGAAAAAGCTGCTGGAGAGAGCAGACAAACACTTCTTTGTTTCATGAATGAATGAACTACAGCATTATGAGGTTGTTCCTTTTTTAGCATCACAGAACTTTCTGCAAGACACGAATTTCTCAGCTGGGTACGATTTTACTGAGACCAGTCATAACATTTCCTTCCTACATAAATTTTCAGAAGGCTTGGTATAATTCTGTCAAAAAGGTAGTTAAGCACAAGATATGGAGAGAAATACTAAGAGACAGAAATACATGTGATGTGAAGTTGTGATGTGAAGAAGTCTCTATCCATTAAAAATATATGCGGTCAACCTTTTGTGGAGTACAGACAAGATCCATATTGGTCCTTTATGTTTTTCCAACACTTGATGTCACCTCTACCTGCAAGCAGTGCTAAATACAAAATATGTTAACATAATTATTTTGAAAAGAAATTCAAAAAATGGTAACCATGCTCATCTAATGAACTTCTGTTCATAACCTTTATCATTCTCAATCACCTGTTCTTTCTGCTAATCAGCGTTTTTCACGATTCTGCTTTATAAAATTCTTAAAACTCTTGCAACCTCTCCTCCACTTAGTTTCTGAGCACCTAGCACAACTAATTATATGTCTACCATTCGTGTGTAGCATAATTTGTCTAAATTAGACTGAAACTAAGTCAGAAGAAGAGTCAGGGTATTTATTTTCTTTTCAGCAACCTGATTCATTTCCCCTGTACTAGAGAAATACCCCCCACTTTCACATTCACACAGGAATTATACATTGGAGTTATAAGAGAAATTTTGTAACTTACAAAAACCAGAGGAAAACAAGTTCTGGAAGTTAGTCTTCCACTCAAAAGTCCTAAACCAGATTTTCTTCAGAGCATTCATATCCACCTTCTGACCGCACCTCTTTGTCTCGTGAAATATCAGTGGGAATACATCTGCAGGCAATTACTTCTAAAAGTTAGTGTTTGACTCTGCTTCTTCCATGACTGTTCACCTTCTGCCTAAGGCTTCTGCTAATGAGCTAGCAAAGTCTAACAGCATAAACAAAGGCAGCTAAGAGTATTGCACAACGTCAAAAGGGCAACCTCCTTTATGATATATAACAGGTATGATTTTTTGGGGGGGATGGGTCTTTCCTGACAGTTATTAAGCAGCTCAGTCAGGGTCCACGTGGCCTACCTGGCCTCCATATCCTACCTAGTAATAACTGGACTTATCTACCCTGTGCATTACTGGTCAGACTGCATTTTAAAACTGTTTTCCAAAGATTAAATTTCATCGAAAGCTTAATGCTAAATTTTATTCTTACAGTGCCTTCTTCCAGAAAACATTTTTTATTCTTTCCCTTAAAGTGCTTCTCTAGAAAAAAAATATTTTCTCTTTTTTTTTTTTTGTAGAATCACCACCATCTTACATTTCTGCTAATTATTATGACATACTATGGCATATGTATTTTTGAACACTTCCTTATTCAAAGGAACTTCTATTCTGACCACACGTTTTGATCTTCTGCTCTACTGATGTGTATCTTTTCAGTTTGGCAACCCTTTGTTTGTGAAATAACGAGTTAGTATTTTTAAATTTTCCATGGTAGAGTAAACCTATACAATATATTACTGATAACATTCATAAGCTTGTTCATTTAAAAAAAGAAAAAGAAATGTTGTAAGAGAAGAATAAAGAACACTTGAAATCAAAAGATAAGAGTCCAAAAGGGAAGCAAATGAAAGGAAGGATAATAGAAATAAGTAGCCTGAAGACAGAGATGAACATATGTGAATTCTGGTGAGGTTTCATGCTCACATACAATCCACTTGTTGAGACAATAATTGATCTGCATTGCATTTTACTGTTGTGTAAGAGATTTGTGGTCTTATATTCTCTATCTCTGTATTTTTAACAATTTTTTATCATTCTTTTCTGCACTCAGATATGTTGTAATAGGTGTATTTGATGCAGTTATTTTAAACTCCCTGTAAACATTCTAAATTATTTATTTGCATTAATACATAACTTACTAGTTGTTACATTTGCATCACTGATGAGCTTTGTACTATTCAGATATATAATAGTTCTCAATAATATCAAGGGTAATAAAAATTTTAAGAGAGGTAGACATTTCATGTGAAAGAATATCTTTTGTTTAATAGTACAAAATGAGGAGAAAGAAGTTTAGATGTATATAAAAGCAAACTCTACAGAATACAAGAAAAGTTATTATTCAGTTTTTCTGCTTAGAATTTGATATTTATGTGGAAAGATCCTGCAGATTTGTACATACAAAAAGCCTTTAATTTTGATTTGTTCTCAGATGCAATATGCAAAAAGATACCCTGCTGAAATATGTCGCTCAGTGAAAGAAAAATGTTACGCCTTGATTTTCCTTCTGAGGGAACTGTGAGATATTGACTGTAAACTCAGAGTAACTCATCTGTGCATGGCTGTCAATTTGTTTGCTGACAAGTGAATGTAAGAAATCGGCAGTTTCAGTCATCATAGAGAGTTCATTGTTTGTTTTGCTTTGTTTCTGTTTTCAAGAAAGTATTTTGACTCATCAGAAAAAAATATTTTTCCCTAAAATTACTTATACTTAAGTGTGGTAATACCGCAATTTAAACGTCTGGGTTTTGTAATCAGATTGTATAGACACCTTCATTCTCCCTCCTCCACCACAATACTACAACCCTATGCAAACCCAAACCAGTGCAAAGTTGAGACACCCCACACCCCCAAAATGCATAAAAGTCCATGAAGAAGATAGAAATATGCTAAGCTTTTAAGTATAAGAATCTCAAAGATGCTAACTGACAGAAGTAGAAAGACTGCTTTTGAGAGCTAAAAGATGCTGTTTGAATGCTCTTGCATACAATTTCTTTAGGTTCTTACTAAAAAAAACCCCAAAACCTCAGCCCTTAAAATACCTGTCTGAGAGGAGGTTCTTCTGTTCCATCAGACAGCAACCATAACTTAAGAATCCTGAAAATAAAAAAGCCATGCAGTGCTCCTACATTCAATTCAACTCAATGAGTGTATAATACTAAACAGTGTCAAATACTTTGAAAAAAAACCTTAGTCAGTGATGTTGTGTAGTAATGCCAACAGCCACAGAACAAAACCAGTAAAAAATGCAATCCAATAAATTTGAAACTAGATCTGAAATATTTATAATTTAAAATATCAGTTATTTACACAATAACTTACATAAATATACAAATATATGTATAAGTTTACATATACAACTGCTCATGTTACTCTCTAAATCTACACAGGTAGCAAAGAAACAGGAATAGCTTTGAAAGTACACATGAAATACTTCAAGAAGACCCAGCATAAATAGCCAGTTGTGTATTCCCCCATACCAACTGTAGAATCTGCTTTGTTTTTAATATTTTTAAGACATAGGAGGATGTTTTGCCATGGAATGGTCAAGGATGTAATTTATCAAGCGTCACCTATTTGGAAGACCACAGAGTTGTAAAGCCACATGGAGTAAAATGACTGTGCCTTTCAGATGACAATTTTCTAAAAAGTGTGAGAGGAGGTCCAATGTACTTGTTCTTACAGGACTTTGTAAGAGAAGACTTCTATACTACATCTAACATCCATTTTTCAAGACAGCTATAGCAGGTACAGCTCTTTACAAGCCTGGAGTCAAATCTCTTATTTCATTCAAGACCACAGTCGCTCAGGTTTTGGAGCTGTGTTTTGCCACACTATCTATTATTTGTGACAAGAACAGCAATAGAAGCTCCTGGTTTCCTCCTCGTCAAGTGCAGCTCTTACATAGAAAAGTAATCAGAACTCTACCTTCAATTGGCTTTTCCCATAAACAATAGAGATTTGTTGCAATAACAATTATTTGCTGATGATACCAAACTGGGAGGTGTGGTAGACACACCAGAAGGCTGTGCTGCCATTCAGTGTGACCTGGACAGGCTGGAAAGTTGGGCAGAGAGGAACCTGATGAGGTTCAACAAAGGCAAATGCAGGGTCCTGCACCTGGG
>Ga0065711_1038157_pt1 | contig 19089 bp, 5 predicted proteins | sample Hoacrofraction12_FD_59098 | JGI IMG/M metagenome (GOLD analysis project Ga0065711, IMG submission 59098) | Hoatzin crop microbial communities from Cojedes, Venezuela - Epithelial fraction 12 v2 (version 2) | ecosystem: Host-associated > Birds > Digestive system > Esophagus > Crop | place... | reverse complement strand
AGAGAAGGTTGCAGGGAGACCTGATTGCAGCCTTTCAGTACTTAAAGGGAGCCTATAGGAAAGATGGGGACAATCTTTTTAGTAGAGACAACAGTGACAGGATGAGGGGTAATGGTTTTAAACTAAAAGAAGGTAGGTTTAGGCTAGATATAAGGAAGAAATTCTTTACAATGAGGGTTGTGAAACACTGGAACGGGTTGCCCAGAGAGGTAGTGGAGGCCCCATCCTTGGAAACATTCAAGACCAGGTTGGACAGGGCTCTGAGCAACCTGGTCTAGTTAGCGGTGTCCTTTCTCGCTGCAGGGGGTTTGGACTAGATGACCTCTAGGGGTCCCTTCCAGCCCAAAACTTTCTATGATTCTATGATTCTAAAAGGGGCAGACTTAAAAATCAACGCCTGCATAAGCACTGCCATGAACTGCTGGGAAAGAAATTTAGTGTCTTTGTTTAGTGCCCGCACAGAAAGGGTTGTGCAAAATTTTGCAAAACAGCACAGAAGATTAATTCCTCTTACCTCAGTATGGCTTATTCTTTTTAAGACTTTGTTGTTTGCATGATTTGCAGAGAGAAACTCTGTCAGAGATTTACTGACGGAGTAACTTTGCCCCTTTATTTCAAAATGATTTGATTGGATGCAATACTTAGAAAGTCAGGAGTGAACTAGAAGAGATCTATGACCAAACAGTTTTCCAGTACAAATAAAATATACAGAGAAGCCTCTAAATAGGAGAGACCAGAGCAACATTCTCTGTGGTTTGAACAGTAAATCTTTAGATTAGACTCGTCTCAGGTGTGTCATTTAAAATATAAGTTTTTCTCTTCTGTTTTCATATGTATTTTATCACCACTTAAAGTGTTAATATGAAATGAATGTAAATAAACAACTGTTGTGATTTTTAATTGCTTTTGGAGTCAATCATTAGATGCATTGATTGGTAGAATATTACATTTTGCTAGATCCAATTATAAACTAAAGGCAGGATGATGCAGGCAGAAGGGCAAATTATTGTTTTTAATAAAACATCTGAAGTTCAAAACAGATTTTTTAAAGTATAATTCTGTTATCTGATCAAATTGCTGTGAGAAAAATCCAATAGTTACGGGACTTACTGATGTTTTTAAATTATTCTGTCCCATAATTTTTTCCCCTTGAAAAACTGACTTCATTTACATATTTTGCATGGAACCAGAAAAACAGACAAAATTGTGTGTTTATAAAATTGCTACCTTTTTAACCTTTATGGACTACATAAATTTTGACTTCTGTAAATGAAACGTTTGATCAATTCTAAGAGAAATCTAAGATATCCATTAGGAATCGATGGCTCAAATGTTCTTATTACATGTACCACAATGTATGGGTTAGTAATGACTGCCTTAGATGGTTTGCGTTAGGCATTTTCAAATCAGCAAAACTAGGCTGATGTCTGAACACCACCTATTGAAATTACTATGGAAATCTGCATATCAAAGATGTAGAAAATACAAAGAAACAGAACAATATTTCTAGGTACTGATGTCATTTCACTGATTTAGACTTTAAGTGGTTTGAACCTCTAAAAAAACTGTAACAAAAATATTAAAAAGACACTAGAAAATCTCACATGTCTGTGAAAAAATTTATACCACAACATATGAGTTAGAGAAACTGTCCTCACATATATCTGTTGGTTAAAAATGCATAGAAATCGATGATTTCTTGGCAGGATAAATCCATGACCATGGTTATTTCATTCAAGACAGGATTTTTGACTCCGACCTTCCAGAAAATCAGTGTTGAATTGAGGTTTTTTTGGATGTTGTGGTTTATTGGACCACCAAATCAGGGAATGAGTAAATAGGTCCTTTTACAAATTATAGGAAAGATAAAACATGAAAGTAACAACAACATGAACTTTGTAATCTCACTGTATTTGACTTTTCCATCTACATCCACCATGTTATTCAGCCAGAGCTGTGTTGTACCCTGAAGAAAGGAACAAGACAATAGTTTTTGCTTATGAACTAATGGAGATACAAGTCAAAAATTGCACTTACATCAGAAACCAGTAGAAACAGAAAAGTCCACAGCTTCTAGCTTGTTGTTGCACTGCTCAGATTATATATGAATAAGAAACCATAGGAACTGAACACAACTTTATTTTTAAGGCTGCGTTTTAACTTTCCTACATCAAATCAAGAAGAGGTAACTGTCTATTTGAGAAAACTCACATTCACTGCTGCTGTATATGGTGCTACCCTTGCTCCTGATCTCTGCTATTCAACTGGACCCCACCACACTGGAAAACCTCTTCCACATTTCTAGGAGGTGTTTGTTTCAGTCATTGCAGGCATTTCAAACCAGGGCACTGGAAAGAACACCAGAGGTAACATCCTTAGCAAATGCTTCTAATATGTAAGTTTGGCTTATATATTTATGTCGGGATATGAGTAGTTCTAGGTCATTCTATGCAAACAGCGGTTATAAAAATATCTTTAAAATAAGTCCCAGTAGTATCTGGAAGACGCGAATACAATTAGATCAGGTGGTATTGTTTGTATATTGTATATCAAAATTGCGTTTATTTAGTAATGTTATTTGAATTTTATTGCCTTTGAGTAGCAAGATTGAAGATTGCATTGTGAAATACTTCCTTCTGAAAAGAGTATCAGTATTCATTATGTTAAATGCCATTACTACTTACATAAGCAGCATTGCTTTATTATGTCTCAGCAGCCACTGAAACAAAATTAGAGCTTGTAGTCTTGTTACCTCTAAAGCAGGTACGCTTTCGTCGTTGCCCTGCGTCTTCCAGTTCTCTCTAACTCATTTTAATTTAACTGAATGTGTTTTTTAAATAATGATGAAGAGCAACATCTACAATTGAAGTCTTTTTTCTGACATGGACCTTAAACAGGTTTCCAGGCATTAGATTCCATGGGATGTTTAATCATTTTCTCTGGCTAATGCAAATATTTTCCTGTATTTTTAAACAGTTCAGTCTATCTTAGTAGGCTTTGTAAATGGAATATTTCTTTCCCTCCTTAGGTTAAGTTAGCTGACTGCTTTCTGCTTAGTTTTGAATGCAATAGTACTAACTCATAAAATTAATTCCCATTTTGTGGGATTGTCAGAAACGAGGATTGCTCTGACCCCTGTTTGAACTCATCAGCTGAAATGAAGTTGTTCAGTGAGCTGGAGAAGACAAAGCTGAGTTCCAAGGAATTAATCAACTCCATCAGCCTCTGCGATAGGCCTGAAAATGGCACACATCAGACTGACCCTGAGCAGCTCTGGATTCCCTCTGTAAATGAAAGTCATCATTCCTGGCAAGGAAGATACTAAATTATAGGCTTTTAAATTTAATTTTCAGTTTACTTGTGTTTTCGATTAGTGTGCCATGTTTCATAAAGATGGTAGTACCTTTAAGTAGTAAATGCCCTTCATCTACCAGCTCAATCTCTGTTGTAATAAAAAGGTAAATTTGAAGTAAAAACTGTTAACAAATGAAACATGTGGTTCTCTGGGATTTTTTCTTTTTTTTTGTCTTTCTCAGTGACACCTTAAGCAACAATACCAAATTATTTTCTTCATAACAAAATCAATAACAGGCTTGGAAATAAAAAGTAGCCCCTCAGCCTGAGGCCACAGATTTTCATGACAGGCTACTAAAACTATCTTTCAGTAGCCTGAAGGTCCACCAGCTAATCATTCACTTTCCTTTCACTATTTAGTTGTCGGATATCTCTCCGGGCTAGTAAAACTTAAAGGCTGTGTGACAAATTGTCTGCTAAAGAAACAATGTCCATTTTTATCCTTGTGGAACATCAGTCTTTAGTGTGTAGGCTGAAAAGTTCGCATTGCTTTGGAAGGAAGGCAAAAATTAAAACTCTAACAAGGCTTAAATCCTTAGTGCTTTCTTATTTTATTAAATGTAAAGCATTGAAGCCATTGTTGTGTACCTTTCCAAATCAATAGTAAAAAATCCATTTTTTTCAGAGGGGCAAGATAGATACAAAAGGGAAAACAAGTTTAGGATTCTTCAGTTAAGCTATTAAAGACGAGGAATCATGACAATTAGGGTAAAATGCCTTATTTAGGTTAATTCCCCCCCCACCTCCCCCGCCCCCTGCCTTAGACATATGCATGACAATATACAATTAGGTACATATAGAAATTCCCAGCAACCGTCACAAGTGGCATCTATCCTATTGCAGTGCTGGGTGGAAATTGGAAGGCGATGAATGCTGTCATCTGTCTTCAAAGTTCTCTTTTGTATATATTTTTATTTAAATAAACTTGGTCAAAATGAATATATTTAGCCTGAAATCTAAAATTTCATTTCTACCTTTTTAAAGAGTCAAGCAACTCCAGTGGTGTCCAAATAACAAATCTAGCAGTTGCTTAATACTGTCAGCAGTAATTTCCCATGAACACATTTGGGAGATATTTAATAGACTAGATTGACTAGCATCTTCTTAGTATTCCAGGCTAATCATAAGTTTCTAGACCTGTACTTGTATATGCTTTCAAGTGCATGGCTTGAGGCAAAATAAGCCCCTTCGCTTCTTCACTATTCTGCAACATTCCTGATGTTCCCCTTTTCTCTCTTTACCTCTATTCCCGTGTCTTGGAAGGGTTTTTGCAGATAAACCAAACTGGAGCTTTCAGATACATAAGTATCATAATCTATGTTAAACCTTTACATCATCTTAAACAGATTACATCAATATAAGTCTTTAGGCCATCGTAAGTACCTCAGACCTATTAATTTGTACTCTAATAGATGCTTAACTACACAGGTGCACAGATAAGGGGTGACTAAGGTGGGGACAAGTCAGTTAACCCTAGTTTGAAGTCCCTAAAGTGCTTTGCCATAGTGGCTATGTGCTAAATTTTAGTGATTAACCTTTTATCATCCCCAAATATCCTGCTATAGTGGGTAGTGTATAACAGTTTAGCTTAGTTGAAAAATAAGCCTTTTAACCTTAATTATTGCTAATTAGCTTTTATATCCAAGAAGCAGGTTTTGAGTTGTTTCAATTCTCTACCACTATAATGGAGCAATTGCTGTTGGAGTCATTTCTTTTTAAAGTTTTCAAACTAATGAACAGGAAAGTGCACTCACATATATCGTATGTTTGTGTTGTACATGCAAACACACACACAGGAAAAAGGTGACTTACACTGTTTCTCCACTGTTCTTTTTACTCAAGTACAGCCAGAAGCAGCTAACTGCCAGTCTCAATTCCTTTCCATTTCTACACTACCATTCTCCTTAAAAAATATTCTTGCTGCTGGTGAATATTATCAGACTAAAGGTGTGATGACTGGCTTGTTATAAAACCAGGAAGAAAGACTGTAGATGGTCTGCAGGTCTAAGCGTGGCAAATACGACCAACACCTATAATGTCCCTTTAAAGAGCCTTTCTGCAGGCCTGAAGCCTTATGAACTGCACGGAAAATAGTGGAGACGTGCATGCTAAGTGATACAATTTAAACAGTATAGCAGTAATATACATGAAGTTCTTGGAAGAGCTGAAGAAACCTCCAAGTTTCCTTGCCAAGGCAGGAACCAGGCAGCCTCACGATTTTACTCACTAGTTGTGCAGTGTGTTGGAAGGCTGATTGACACTTGGGTGTGAACATCCACGCTTGCCTATCAGTCACCGTGGTGCGCAAACTGCTTCTGGGGCAGCCAGTCCCTTGAGCAGCCTCAGCCTAGACTACAGCAAAGGCCCAACAACGTGTGTGTGTGTGCGCGCGCGCTTGCACAGCCGCCTCAAGCATGTGTGTGTGCATATGTGCAGAACTATCGCTTTCACAGGCAACTCAGTCTGAAGTTAAGTTCTCTATAAAACCCATCTAATCTTTTTACAGTGACGGCAAGTCCTTTCTAAAGAAGCATCACAAACATCTTCTCTGATTAGCTTGCATCTCAGTGGTAGTCGGAATCCACTGAAATAGTCCAGCAGCGAGGTATGCAAGTAATTGTACTTTTCAGTGCTGTAACTTGCAGAGCAAATGCATGGTTCTTGTTGTAAGCACCCCAGCCTTGCTCTCCTTACCCCAGACCTGATCATATCCCCAAAGACGAGCGCTGTGAGTATCCAAAGGAATCTGGCCTTACATACTGCAACTCAGGTGGAGTGTAAAGGACAATGTTGGTATAACTATTTCACTTCCACCAAGTCTCTGTGCTGTTACAGTTTCCAGGGTATTTCCCATACTTTTTTATGGGAAAGTGGTCTGAGTGCTCTGTGGTTTTTCCCCAGGGACAGGGTAATGGTTCTTCTGGAGCACTGAGGAGGTGCTACTGACCCTCAGTGCTCAAATGAGTTGGAGTGCAACCTCCTTGCAAAGTAAACAGGCTAAAAATCAAATAAAGGTAGCCAGTGTGGGTTGAATGAACCGGTGATACCTAGAGTAAAAGCATTTTGAGTGTTTGAGGGAAAGCAGCCCTGTAGCAACACTTAAATAAACACTTGATTAACTTTTTGCTTCAGTATTTCTGCGACATATCTAATGCGGCATGATGGAGAAAATTGTCTTACTGTGTTTCTGCCATTAAAGTTTATCTGGCAATAAATATAGCTGAGACAGCTAAAAACAGTTATTGTCAGTTAGCTGTCCCTCCTGTCCCTCTGCTAGAGTTTACTGCTGGAGTAAGAATAAATTAATGGTATAAACTGTTGAACTTTACAAAGTTTTATAAAGAGCAGAGTATTTATGTGAACAGCTGGAGATTTCAGTTTATGTTAACACTCACTAATATTTGCATGTTAACTCTTACAAAGTTACTCAGAGATAAATTCAAAATGGAGACGTAAATAGTCAGATGTTTTACATGAACTGTGGATTAACCACAATTGTCTCCGTATTGCACATTTCCATATACAGTTCCACAATACAAGTGCTCTAAACAACATCCTTATTTCTTTCCCCAGAGTATACTCTGAAACACTTTGGAAATTAAGGCGTATCAGGCACACACGTATCCATATGTTCAGCTCCAGTCTCTCCTTTGTTTTGATAAATTACATTTGTACCTTGTGCCCATCTCTCCCTATGAAGACATCATTTGTTTTCTTCCCCTTGCTCATGCTGGGCCTCAGTACAGGCATCCACAATGACACATGCTGGTGGAAATAAGGTGAGAACACCAGTGCAGGCCTCTTCTGCTGTATGTCAGTTATGTCATTATTGGCACTTGATCTAGTGGTATGCATTTGTTTAATGAAGCATGCTTACTTTAACCTTCTAGACTGCCCGTCCCTGAGAAGCACCAGCTTTCTCCTAGAAATTGAGTCATAACACAGTAAAGTGTCAGTTATTATTCTAATAATAACTGTCCCCCCACAGCAAAGAGTAATTTGATAATCTTTTGTAACTAGCTGTACGTGTTACTCTTTACATGCAGTATTAACCCATTACTAGAATATACTAAACTTTAGTTTGTTGGAAAACGCTGAAGAAATCCAGTCCTGGACTTCTAAATTTGTTTTTCTGGCATTTATTCCTTACATGACTTGATTCACTAGAGAAATGAGATTCAAGATCTAATAATTAAAACAGTAATTTTCTTAACAAAGTCTGAACCTAAAATAATAGTAAGAACAAGTTTCCTGTCTTAATGTTACTTTGCAAATACTAGCCTTAACAAATATGTAATTTACATTAGCTAGTCTGAAAAATTACATATATAACTAGCAGCTGAAACCTCAGTAGCTTGGCATTAAGTATAGAGGAACAGCCATATACAGTGAACAGATACTAGAAAGGTTGCTTTATTTCTATGTTGACATCAGAGGCTTACTGCAAACACCAAAATCAATGACGTTTTTAATTTAACTGAAACAAAGATGTGTTTGAGACAAAACATTATTATATTTCAGGAGTCCTTTTCCTTCCCTTTCTAGAAATTTTGCTAATCAGAAGGTGACTACTACTTTTGTGGCTGAATTTTATTCTTAGTGCTTGATTCCAAAACAGCTGTTCGTCCCTCTGAAAGAAGAATTCAACTAAGCTTTATTTAATATTTCATTTGTATACTCTGAAAATTCACAGATCTTCTAGCTTGACTATTAACATAAATCAAAAGATCATGTGAAAACGATAGACTACCTAGGAATTGTTAGTTTTATAAGAATTGCTACTTTTCTAGGGAATATGGGCTTGGAAGTAGTGCAAATGTTCAGATATTTGTCTACATTTCCTTATAATCCAGGTATCATGGACAGAAAGATTACAAAATGTAAAAATGTACGTAAATGGTTGATTACTTCTCTGTGCACCTTTTTGGATTGGATGCATTTTCTAACCAGGTTTTTAAACAAAGGCTTTGTGATACATGAATACTACTGCTTGTGGTTGTGATGAAAGCTTAATGTTACAAAAACTTCAAAGGCAGTGATTTAGTATGAATTTCTTTGATTTGAATGTTGGTAATAACCTTCTACTAAAACACCAGACTGGAACACTTGCATTGTTAAACGCTTATGCTGCACTGACCTTTCTCAGGATTGTTTGCAGTTGGATATTTCAACACACCATACCTGCAACTGTATTGACTAGAGTATTTTGCCTGTCAGGATTAAGTTAATGTTGTTATCTTTGGCTGTAATGGGTTTTGAGCCTGCTGATGCCTGCCTGCAAATGCAACTGTAAATTACTTTACAGTAAGACATGATGATTTGCTAAGTCTCTTGATAGGTTCTTTAGTCAGATTTAGTGTAAAATATAAGGTGAAAAAATTTTTGTGCACTGACATTCTGGTTGCAGTTGATGCTTTTAGAACGTTACCTCTAATATACATGAGAAATTTCACTGATATCCTGGAAATTTCAGCACTCTTCAGAGGATGAACAAAGTAGGAGAAGATTAAAGAGGAAATAAGTAGTTGTATGATTTCAGTGGTTCCATTTATTTTTAAAATTTCTAGGAACTCCTAGGTCTCATGCAGAAATATTTCTATCCTTGTAACTGAGCCCAGTTGCATGGATAATTAGCACATTCTCTCCAAGCACTTGCAGCAAGACCTAGCGGTGATGTCACGCTTCCCCAGGTTTCCTCTTCCAAACCATACAGGGGAGACAAGAAAGCAGGCAGGACACAGAGAAGCTTACACCTCAGCTGTCCTGTGCCTGATGTACCAGCTGTGTCTCCTGCTCAACCATGAAGGCAAAACTCTTTTACAAATTCCTGTCATATGAATCTCACTTAGTGCAATACTCTTTTTCTGATTTTGACAAATGCCGTCCTACCTTATTTGTGTTTCGTCAGGACACTTGTGCAAAACTTGTATTATTAGGAAGACATTAACTTAAAATTCTGATGCCTTTCAGCAGTTGCCCTTTGCTTATCAAATCAAACATCAAGCTTGTAGTTTTCAACCTGAGGGGCTATTGGAACCTGTCTACATCTTACTTATCATCATGCCAAAGTTAATGGGAGATAAGCCAAAATAAACTCAACATGACATGGTAGTGTGCACTTGCAGCCCAGAAGGCCAACCCTATCCTGGGCTGCAGCCAAGCAGCGTGGCCAGCAGGTTGAGGAAGGCGATTCTGCCCCTCTACTCTGCTCCGGTGAGACCCCACCTCGAGTCCTGTGTCCAGCTCTGGACCCCTCAGCACAGAAAAGACATGGACCTGTTGGATGGGGTCCAGAGGAGGGCCACAAAAATGATCCGAGGGATGGAACACATCTCCTATGAGGAAAGGCTGATAGAGTCGGGGTTGTTCAGCCTGGAGAAGAGAAGGCTTCAGGGACACCATATAGCAGCCTTTCAGTACCTGAAGGGAGCCTACAAGAAAGCTGGAGAGGGACTTTTTACAAGGGCATGTAGTGACAGGGCAAGGGGTAATGGGTTTAAAGAGGGGAGACTTAGATTAGACAGAAGGAAGAAATTCTTTACTCTGAGAATGGTGAGGCACTGGAACAGGTTGCCCAGAGAAGTTGTGGGTGCCTCCTCCCTGGAAACGTTCAAAACCAGGTTGGATGGGGCTTTGAGCAACCTGGTCTAGTGGAAGGTGTCCTTGCCCATGGTAGGGAGGTTAAAACTAGATGATCTTTAAGGTGTCTTCCAACCCAAACCTTTCTATGATTCTATGATTCTGTGAAAATGGACACTGGAGTATAGTAACCCACGGTATCTTAGAGATCTGAAAGGACACATTTGTCCTCGGCAGGATGGTGCACTGGGAAACACTGGGAGACGAAAAGCAGCAATAATCTGTAACCTCCCTCCAATAAATCACCCCTTGACATGGATTATGGCAAACAAGAACACATATTTAAACAGAAAGTCAAATATGACCTGGCTGACAAACAAATAATGCATTTTGAAGAGATGTCTAAGAAACAAAAAAAATGTCTTAGCTTAGAATGCAAAGATAAAACTTAGAATTTTAATGAAACAAAGGGTCAGATTAATTTGGTTCAAGACTACAGAAAAATTTAATTTCTTCTTCTTTACTTTGGACTTAGAACTTCAATATATTGTCTCAAATGTACAATTATGTATTATAGACAATTACATTGTAGTTTATATTAAGCACTGGCATTAAAAATGCCAAGTTTCCTGAATTAAAACAGTACTGTAAAGAAATTTTGGGGTTTGTTTGGGGAAAATATTGTTGCTGTCATTTTTGTAAAATAATTAGTTTACAATTAATCTTTTTTACATGGAAGGCACTACACTGGAATGCTTTGGACTGGGTTCACAATTTCTTTGCCAAAGGTAACCATTTTAATCTCAGGGATAGGACAGGAAAATGTGTTCCCATCAGAGCAGCTGTGGTACCAAGCAACAGAACGGAATTTAGTTTTTATTCTGGTCCCAGTTCTATAGACCATGGCTATTGGATTCAACTCACCTGTGTTTGAACATGTACATTGTAGGTATGATATCTGGCTAGTTTTCTAGGCTTTCCTTTTAAGAAGTACCGTTTAAGATGATTGCCCCTCTCTACTGAATGTAACTGGGGCCTAAAGAATAGCTTAGATGTAGAAATCTGAGGTTAGGTCAAGTGAGTGTTACATGGTATGAGCCAATTGTGCACCAGTGCCATTATCTCTTCCTGTAAGTCATTGGTTCCAAAAGGCAGTAGAAGTTTAGGAGATTTCTATGGTTTGCTAAAAACAAATAAATAAATTTTCATGCTAACAGATGGCTATGGCAGAATCTGAATCAGAACTGAACACAGGCTTCAGGATAAATTCAGAGACCTCAATCCACAACCTAGTGAATCCCCTCTCATATCCTGCCACAGCAAGGGAAGTATGAAGAGTTAAAGCCATTGAATTTCTCATCTCTGGAGAATGTGTAACTCACAAACACATTCACAGATTTTTATTTTTTTTTTCTTAAAGAAACAAGCAATTGTATCATGAGAGGGTTTATAACAAAAAAAAAGAAAGAACATGAAAAAGACATCAGTGCTTTTCTACGCTATAGTGTATACAAAAGACAGATACTGTATATATCTCTACTACTATTATCCACCCAAGGTTTACACTCTATTTGGAAAAAAAATGAATGAAAAACAAAGAAGGGAAGGAGAAGAGAGAACTGAAGTTCCAAATATAGAAAGAAAACAACCAATCAGGTAACAGAAGAACAGCTATCTCTTAGTTGAGTGAACATCAGTCGTGACATCATACTTGCTTTTGCGAGTGTTTTATAAACATCACGGATAAGGTGCAGTAATTCTCATATTGCTAGAAAAGTAGCAACACATCCTTGAGTTTTAGGGTCATCTATTGAAGCCAAAATACTTGTAACTAGGTGTTGAAGGAAAGGCACCTCGATCCATTCTTGTCATCTATGTATATTAAAGTGCCTGAGCTGGAATACCATGGGACAGAGCTTGCATGTAACAAAAGTTGCAGCTGCTATTTCCCTCATTCCATCAGGATACCTACAGGAGAGTACACCAGGTTTCAGTCAATGAAGGCTCTGCAGTGGCTTTGCTTGGGGGAAGAGAACAGGGTGCACTAATACGGACTTGCATGTTATTACCTAAATTCTTCTTTCATGTTAACTAGAAACACAAAGATTTCCAATGGAAAATATTTTAACGACTTTTTTGAAAACACCTTTTTCTGTCTATAATATACAGTAACAGAAATATGCACTATAAATTAAAGGAACTTTCAGAAAACTTATTAAAGTGTTTTGAAGGCAGATCTAGCAGAGTATTCATCATACTTGCAAGGTACTGTATGTTACTGAAAGAAAATTAATGAAGCAAATGGAAACTCTGGGCAGAAAATGTATACAAACCTCCTTGTGATTATGGATTTTCACTCCAGCTGGCTGCACATCTTGCAACAAGAGTTGATTCTATTGTAATATTTTTAGAAGCATTATAACCACAGTTCTTCCTCCATACCTGTAGAGCCAGCTCTTAGTCTCCATCTACTGCTGAACTTGTTTCACTGTTACTCACACCATTGTTAAAGTGCATGCTAAATATTGTAGATTATTTCTGTTCACTGCACACTACATTGTTTTACCATGGATAATGTTTTATTTATAAGGAAAATAAATTGTCAGAGTTAAAAAACACAGTGCATTTTGTTCTAGGCAACACATTGCTTTTATCACACAAATAATTTATTGGTTCTGCTCCCAGACGAGTTCTGTGGTGACCTTTCCAGGTATACTGAATATTGCTGCATAATTTGTCTTGTTGGGAAAAAGTATTTATTTTAGCCATTAATACATGCTGTCATAACCTTTGTACTGAGGAGCAGGTTTGTTTTTTAATTCTGAGGCATATTGTTACAAAGGGATGTACAGAAAACAAAACTTCCTATCTTAATGCCTTGGAATTCTGAGAGAGATGGATTTGAATCTGAACCAATCGTATAATCTCTGATGATGGGTTGGAGCCAAAACTCAAACAAACAGTCCTATTTCCAAGTTACAAGGCAGGCACAACTCTATGCCGGTTCAAAACCAGCCTCTGTGATTTGTCAGCCCAAAATGGCAGACACGTCTTCAGACACTGCATTTTAGTAATACCAAACTTGAGCTTGAATCATCTTCAAACATTCACAAACATTCACAGCCTCACTGTCTTATGCAACCAGATCAACCGTCACATCAGCCCACCTCTAAGTGAATATTTGCTTTACAAGTTCTATGAAAGATGAGTCTGCAGGGCTGTAGGTAGTAATAAAACTACACCAGGTTATTTTTATAATTTTAAAATAGAATGTACATTTTAACAACATAACACTACTAGAAGTTCATCCCCTGAGGTAAAACTCACCAGTTACAGATTACCAATTAATATTTAGTCTTAAATGCTAAGGGAAAATGGTCTTGGTAAAAAAAAAAAAAACTACCCCAAAACCCAGAAGAAATGTCAAAACTACCTTTTTCTTAGTCTCGGTTTAAAATGAACAACATATTTTGCAATTTAAAATTACAGTAAAGATGTCCAAGGACCAAAAGCAAGCTCAAGTAGTGAAACTATTTAGAGTAATGAAATGCAGTTAGACTATAATGCACTAAACTTTCATGTAGATGTTATGTTTCAAGTGTTACCTTTGAATATTTTTAAATATATGTTTAATAACTCATTTTGAAATAACCAGTTCAGGTTTTTGTCTTCTGAATATTCCGCAGTTTGCACGACAGAAAAGAGTTCATTATAATAATTGCAGAAAGACAATGTGCAAGCCTGTGGTCTGCACTTCTGAAAAAAGGAATGTCTGAGAATGAAGTTGCATCTGGGGATTTTTTCCCTAAACATCAATTACTTAGTATCTGGTGTTTAATTTCTGAGTTTTCAAGTCCTTCTTCTATAGTCTGCTCAAAATCTGGCCTCATGTTTAGTATTTACCCATTCAAGCAGCATTACTGAACATTTATTACTTATTTATTTATTACTCTGCTGGGTTTTTTTTTAAACAGAGGGAGAAAAATATACTGAAAGCAGAAGAATGTTCAGGGATAGAAGATGAGCAATGACTTGCAAACATTTCCCACTTCAACACCTGCTCCAGGAGTTAAACATCACTTTGTGTTTGGGTGATTTCAATATACCTCCTGTTTAGACAGCTGCCTGAATACATGTTCATGTGCCCACAGAAGAGAAAACCCTCTCAAAAAATATGGCACCTGTAAAAAAGTCAAGACTATGAGTTGGAATAGGCCTACGTGCAATTCTTAGCTGTACTGTAATTAATTTGGATCGTTTCTGACTTTTAGAGCCTGAGATCTGAAAAATGAGCAATGTTTACAGCCGTATGTACTCACATTCGGTTTTGTGAACTTATGATCTATGTTGCAGGAAAAATAATTTCATCAAAATTTTTTTGCAATTACAATTTTTTTTCTTGAAATGCAGGTAAAAAATGAGGCATTTCCCCCCAAAAACCCAGTAAAAAATGTGAAAATTTTATAAGAAATATCTTAGTGCCAATATTTCTCCTGCTCTCTCTCTGGCCCATTTATTTAATATTTATTATTTAACAGTAATATTTAATTATTTATGTGAAGTGGAATAGCATCAAGAAGAGAAGCTGGAAAAAAAAAAAGACTGACTTTTTAGAGCAGTGGTTATTATGCTTGCCCATGATGTGGAAGATGGAAGACGGAAGTGTAAGTTTATATTGCAAAGTAGGGAAAGCAAGACTTGAAGCTGGTGTGTTCCTAACATGTTCCTATCAGGAGATTAAGCTACACCATGACACAGACTTGCTAGCATTATTTTCCTTTTTAACTTTTCGGGGTATGGTAGTATAATCCACTGCTGTAAGTTTTTAAAATAAAAATGGCATGTCAGTGTAGAGAATGGGGGTGTCTCAATAGGCAACAGTAGGCATCTCAGCGAGGTGGTACACAGCACTTACCTTTGATATATACATTCCTTATGCAATCATAAGAATTACAGCTGCTTTGAAAGGCAATCATAAGAATTCTAGCTGCAAGAATTATAGCTGCTTTGAAAGGGTGGTAGGGAAAGCCTATGGACTGTACTAGGAGTCAGCTTGACTTAGTGTGCAGAAACCACAGAGATATCTTGGAATATCTGCTCCTGTCTGGAGCAGGTACCTCAGACCTGCAAGACCCAGACTGGAGGTTTCTGTTATTTCCATCTTGTCAGTGTACAGACTTTTAGAAAGAAAGATATTAAAGAGGGGACAGACCTTGGCACATGCCTTCTGTCCAGTTCCTTCCCTGGCCTATAGGGGATACTAAATCCGTACAAACTTTCTGATTGTATAGTCTGGCCTGGGAGAGTGGGACAAGGAGAAACGACAAGCAGCTGTCACTCCCAGTAAGTGCTGAGACATCCAGAGAAAGGAAGTCTGAAATCTGAAATTATTTTAGTACGGTTTGTGCCTTAGACTAAGATCATCCAGTGTTGACAGCTGCAGTATCTGGAAACGCACTGTCCAACCCCCTCCCCACATCCATGCCCACAATAAGCCACTGTGTTCCTGTTCAAGGAAACAACTATTTGCCTTTTCACACCACTGTCAGCAGGTGTCACCAAGCAATCTATTCCCTCCTGTACCTGTTGTCTTGGGTGGCTGGTATGGGGAAGAGAAAAAAGTAGCAGGAGATGAAGTGAATAGCTACATCTGTTCCATGCAACTCAGAAGTTGCTCTAGGTGGGAAGGTGGAAGAGGGAAAAAAAGAGAAGCAGAACTGGGAGAAATCCACCGTTGGTACTTCAGGACGCTGAGCTCAATCTAGGCCCTTCTTCCTGCTGGGATTGTTGTAGAAGAGTTGGTAGAAGGAAGACCAGTCTGCTGAAGTCTGTCAGGCTAAATAAACTTTTCAGTCATTCTGGCAGTGTTGCCTGCTGGAATAACCATCCCAGAAAGATGCAGCAGAGTAGAAAGGAGAGTCTTGTGGGCTAGACTGGGCCTCTGGTGCAGTGTGCTGTGTTAGGCAAGCAGGGACTAAATCCCAGCCCTGCCCTTTAGCAGAGAAATACCTAACAGCTGGGCTCTGCAAGCTTCACAATCTCAATTAATCTCTAGATATCAGAACATTCAGTACTCTTCAGATCTCTCTTCAGCCTCTTAGTACTTCATGGTCTTGACATACCCTGACCTGAAATCATTCGTGCTTGAAGTGTGAATGTGCATGTGTGTCTTCAGCAGTTTTTGTTCAGCAGTAGGGCTTCTGCTTCCATGCAATACAGAGTTAAGAAGGTCCGCTTTTTTCCAGCTGTGTCCAACATCCCCTACATTTGTTTGAAAATCAAAATTACTTCATTTTTTCCTTTAGTTCCATGACTGTCGTTCATGACTCTCTGTTCCCCATTGCCCCTTCTGATAACTGGAAAAGTTTTGTATTTAAATATTTTTTTTCTCAAGATTTTTAAACGCAATCTTAGAAACTTAAATGGTGCACATTTTTTAATATTTCATAGGGAAAAATTGTACAGAAGAGTTTTGGTAATTAATTTTATTTTATTCTGTGTGGTTAATAATTATTTTTTTCAAAATCAAAATTTCAGAGTTATTTTCCTACTCTTCTAAGTAGCTTTATTTTAAATCTTCAGCATTAATTATCATAATTCTCAGAGAGCAGTCTCCCCTGCCTCTCTTCTAAAAACAGTTTTCCTGAGACTTTGTCTGGCTTCAGGTTAGATGGGCCTTGAAAAAGGTGTAGCAAATCAGACCAGTTTTATCTTACCATTGCATTTAAGAAATTCAGTGAAGCTGCTTTAAATCACTTCTGGAAGACACTTGCCTCTCTTCATTGTCTATAGGTCATTTAGGTCCCTAAATTTCAGGAATCTGAATTGTAACCTTAATTAGATGTCTAAAGTAGGCTAAAATTGCTAGTGTATGTATGCCATAATTGACAAATGATTCAAAGGTGATGTATTCACTTGTAGGAACAGGCCTCGTCAAGACAAGGATATACATTTGTTTGAATTTGACTGCAGAATGAGGACATGGTCTAATTATAATGTTCACCCAGCTGCTATGCTTCAAAACAACTCCAGGCCCCAACCTTGGAAAAAGAGTTTTATTGACTCCAACAGGCCTATGAGTATGTATTGGTGCCAAGCATTGCAGCTGCAATAATTAATTAAGATTGAGCTGTGTAAGAGTGAGAAAGAGTGCAGACTTTCTAAATCTTTTAATCCAGAGCTGCTTTGCTGTCATGTGAAGATCTAAAACATTATAACATGTGAACATCATGATCTTCGTGACCATCATTTCAATGGTCAGCTTGCTTTGTACCCTATGGTAAGTGTGTCTAAATTCCGTCATGATGTTAATTGTTAAAACAGCCTACAAGTGTATTCCTTATTTCCATTTTGAAGTATGTACACAGTGACAGCTTGGACTTGAATATATGCACCTTGTGCCAAGTACTTGATTATTTTCATAGTTATTATTTGAAAAAGTGGGGATTCTTTTGGATCTCTAACATTTTTGGGCTATAGGAAGGTTTTAGGAGCTAAAATACTGTGAAGGAGAACCACCTCAGAACCTGTCTCTACCCTCCTCTTCACTCACTGTTTTTCAATGTGTTTTTTTTTTCTTCAGCTCTTCTTCCCATATGCTATTCATCTCAGCAACTTCCATAGTCACTTGTCAACAACTTTTCATACCATTGTCCTACTCTTGCACCAACAGTGCTGGAAATAGCAGCTATGTAATAAATTTTCACTCCCTTTTGTGGGAAAAATGGGATAGGAAACAGCAACAGGCAGAGATTACTTTGAGTAGCAGGTAGACAGGAAATAATACTGGCTATTTGCTGTTAGCAAGATGGACAATACCACAGATTTGCAACTGGTTTTCTACACCCTACTGTAAGGGCTAAGAACACAAAATTTCCAGATCAAAAGCTGACATACCAGAACAAGTGTTAGTAACAAGAGTTAAATTCCATGGCCAAGGAATTACTTAGTTTTGCTGGTACATCTGCTTTGTTAGTAATGAATCTCCAGGAGTCATTATCAAAATCTGCTCCCAGCTACATCCCTGGTGGTTAAAGTTCGTTTACTTCTCACAATCTTGGCCAGAACAAGTCTGATCAGGACATGGGCAAGAAAATTTGAAGAGAAATTCAGGATATTGAAAGACATCTCTTCCTTGTAAAACAGTACTGAAGTCTGGAGTGATAGAAAAGCATATCCTGCTGCTAGAGAAGATAGTTTGTCAGTCTGCGTTTTGAGCTGGTTTGTTATTTAATCTCAATCTTTATATGCTTGTAGCACGAGGAACATAAAATGTGTGTTCCCACCGTGCTAGGCAAGTATAGAGCAGTATCACTGTTCTTAAGCTGAATCGCTTGCAAAGTGAGCTAAGGACAGGCATTAACAGATTAGTATGGAAAAACATACAAGTAATGGGAATGATAGGACAGTAAAAGAAATGGCAATTTCAAAATTATTTCAGAATTTCAGAGCTCCATCTATTTAACAACATTTTATTTTATTTTATTTTATTTTATTTTATTTTATTTTATTTTATTTTATTTTATTTTATTTTATTTTATTGGCTCTGTTTGACTGTGAGGGACTGTACAAAATGGTATTCAAACAGATTCTTCTGTGTAACGTCTAAGTCTTTTTGGCATTCCATCAGAATGAAAAGGGTTACAGAAGCAAAATATCATTAAGACAATTTTTTTTAGCTTACCACATACATTATTCTTATTACAGCATCTGGAAGGAGGAGATCTGCCAGGTAGCTTAGCAAGAGTAAATTACAGTTGACAAGTATAATTGATACTCCTGGGCTGTGTTTTTTCTGTGTGGTCAACTGGGAGTTTTGGGGCTACATGAGTTTTTATACATCCTTCAACTAAATTGAAAATCCAAATGTAGACTGCTGCATCAAGAACATTATGTGGATTTGGAGAAATTCCAGACAGAAAGACAGAAAGAGAGAAAGAAAGAGAGAAAGAAAGAGAGAAAGAAAGAAAGAGAGAAAGAAAGAAAGAATGAGAAAGAAAAAGAAAAAAGAAAGAAAAAGAAAGAAAGAAAGAAAAAGAAAGAAAGAAAAGAAAGAAAGAAAAGAAAGAAAGAAAGAAAGAAAGAAAGAAAGAAAGAAAGAAAGAAAGAAAGAAAGAAAGAAAGAAAGAAAGAAAGAAAGAAAGAAAGAAAGAAAGA
>Ga0065711_1038156_pt1 | contig 19089 bp, 11 predicted proteins | sample Hoacrofraction12_FD_59098 | JGI IMG/M metagenome (GOLD analysis project Ga0065711, IMG submission 59098) | Hoatzin crop microbial communities from Cojedes, Venezuela - Epithelial fraction 12 v2 (version 2) | ecosystem: Host-associated > Birds > Digestive system > Esophagus > Crop | place... | reverse complement strand
CTGTGCAGCCTGCTGTAGGTGACCCTGCTTCGGCGGGGGGGTTGGACTAGATGACCCACAGAGGTCCCTTCCAACCCCTACTATTCTGTGATTCTGTGATTCTGTATGTTAATGTCTTTCATGTACGTCTGTTAGCGTCCTCAGATGGTCTTTCGGGGTCTTAAGACTCCTCATCAGAGTGTCCGCTGGGTGACCTTTGTTTCTGCGCAAACTCAGTTCTAAGATCATGTATACCGTGTCCTTCCAGGTTGTTTTGTGCTGGTCCTGTTGCCCTTTTGGTGCCTCTTTATCTCTGTAGCTTGGTGCATCTGCCCTTCCAAGGCTGAGCTGTCCAAATAACATTATTTAGGAGTCTTTGTATCTTAGAACTTTCCTATCCCTCCCCAAAACATCAAGTCAAGTTTGTCTAAGTAGTGTTATCTAGGAGCCTCTTTATCTTAGCGCCTTCCTGTCTTCTCAAAACAGCAAGGATCTACTTTATTTTAATTACAATCACTCTAGTAAGGGGAAATTTTACATTTACAGATATCACTGTAAAACTTGAATATTGAGAACAACAGACATTTACATATTTGCGTGCAATGGAGTATGTCTTGTTGTTAGTCTCAAAAATAAGGGTACCAAAACTGTATACAGAGTATCACAGTTCATTTTCTAGAAACTAAAACAGCTCAGGAGAACTGAAAATGTAGAGCAGTTGGAGAATTTTAATTCTATTCTTTTGCATAAATTATGTTTTTCTTAATATCTGTATTTTTACTAAGAGCAATTGCAGTCTCATTGCAGAGATATATATATATACACACTATTTTTCTTTTTCCCCCAGAATAGACCTGTATGTCTGTCTGTGATAATGTAACATACAGATCTACCAACCACTTCAGCACTGAGCTGAATAAACTCAGGCTCGCTGTTTCTGTTGTCTGATACACGCAGTACTAAAGCAGTGGCTTTTCTTCCTAAGCCAAAATATTGCCAGTGGCAGGCTTGCACTATTGTGGGGTTTGCCAGGAGGCAGAAAATAAATAAGTGTTTTATGTCTAACAATTTCATTTGCGGAAGAATCAGACCTCTCTCTTTAGAAACAGCAAAATTAAATGGATACTGTCTTTGTCAAGCAAACTTGGGTAAAAACTATGTTTCCTCAGGGATTTTTTGAATTTTTGAGATTTCTCCTCTGAAAATATGGCAAACTGCCAAAAAGGCTGCTGTCAAGAACAACAGGAGGCTGTCTGGCTCTAATCAAATGGGGTCACAAGTGGTTGGTATAGCTGGGTAGAGTCATGACCAAGCTCATATCTGCAACATGTACCTGGGTGTTGCCAGCTCTTGCGCTCTCACCCACCTCCCTTAAGGGCTGCAGCCTTCTGCAGGTTGTCCATGCGCTAATTTTAGAGGAGTGACAACTGAGGCCCCAGATATTCAAGGCTCCTATTAATTACACTCCTGAAGGTTGCATGGAATGACTTTGCTCCAAACATCAGCCACGTTTCCTCTAGTGTCTTAGTGCCAGCTGACATGAGCAGGCTTCTAGCTCCGTTTATGGGGATAATTCCATTTCTGGTGGGGCACACTGGAAATGTGTTGATCTGCCATTGCACTATGCGAGCAACAGAGAAAAAGGCATGAAGCATCCATTTCTGCTAGATCTAATTTTCAGGTTTTCGGTTGAGTCTGGGGAGGTTCAGGCTTCTGTGCAAGTGACCTGGACCACTTCTTACCACCGAAGCCATGACCCCGTGTTGAATAGTCTGCAGGAAGGTTTCAGAGAGCAGCTGTCTGCAGGCAGTGATCAGTGAGCAGCCTGTCACGTTGGCTACAGGAGGTCTTTGACACAAAGGCATGTAGCTTAAACGCAGTCAGCAGTCTACAGCTTTGACCCGACTACGCTGTCTTGTGTACAGGGAAAAGAAAACAAAATGCTAAGATTTTCAAAGCTAGTAGTTCAGCATAAATTTTACTGTTCCCTCATAATCACTAGGCATATTAGGGCACAAATAACTCTTACATGTGACATTGATTTAAAATGGACTTTGGCTTTGCAGGAGTTGCAAAATCTTCATAATCATCTGACAAATCTGTTCCCCAGACCTTATGCTTTAGCTCCAAAAACCCAAACATTTGTAATTAATCCAGCCTCTTTTATTGACTTTCTAATAAATAACATACTTTTAATTGTTTACCTCTCAAATCTGCAGGCTGGTTTTATCCTATGGCAAGAGAACAAAGCTGAGATTTATAAAACAGTAGAATTAATGGTGTGCTAATGCACTACATTTTTTGCCCTGAGGAATCCAGCTTTAGTTCTGTATGCTTGTATAACCACTTACTCTACAGAGCAGAATGAGAAAAATGAGAAAATCTGAGTGGATTTGTGTGTTCACGGGCACACCTGAGGGACAAGTGGTGTCCCTTGGTGGCAAGTGGTGTCTCTCAGGGGTCCGTATTGCAACAAGTACTGTTTCATATCTTCATTAATGACACAGACAGCTGGATCAAGTGCACTCTCAGCAAGTGTGGAGATGACATCAAGCTGAATGGTGTGGTTGACATGCCTGAGGGATGGGATGCCATCAAGACAGACCTTGACAGGCTTGAGAGGTGGGAACCTTGCAAGGTTCAGCAAGGCCAAATTGCACCTGGAATGGGGTAACCCTCGACATCAATACAGGCTGGGGGACGCAGGGATTGAGAGCAGCCCTACCGAGAAGGACTTGTGGGTACTGCTGAGTTAAAAGCTGGACATGAGACAACAATGTGCGCTCACAGCCCAGAAGGCCAAGCACATCCTGGGCTGCATCAAAAACAGTGTGGCCTGCAGGCCAAGGGAGGGGATTCTGCCCCTCTACTCTGCTCTGGTGAAACCCCAGCAGGATTCCTGCATTCAGCTCTGGAGCCATCAACACAGTGAAGACACTGACCTGTTGCAGTGGGTCCAGAGGAGGCTAGAAATATGATGAGAGGGGTGAAGCACCTTCCCTGTGAGGAAAGGCTGACACAATTGGGGCTGTTCAGCCTCAAGAAGAGAAGGTTGCAGGGAGACCTTATCGCAGCACTTCAGTACTTAAAGGGGGCTCATAATAAAGACAAGGACAATCACTTTAGCAGGACGTGACAGAACAAGGAGTAATGTTTTTAAACTAAGGAAGGGTAGTTTTAGACTGGATATAAGGAAGAATGAGGGTGGTGAAACACTGGAACAGGTTGCCCAGAGATGTGGTAGAAGTCCCATCCCTGGAAATGTTCGAGGTCAGGCTGAATGTGGCTTTGAGCAACTGGCTCTAGTGGAAGGTGTCCCTGTCCATGGGAGGGGGTTGGACTAGATGACCTTTAAATGTCCCTTCAAACCCAAACCATTCTATGATTCTATGATAAAGGCATAAATCTTCAGTTGTGAAAACAGGATTCAGTTGTCCCTTGTCACATTGTTTGTAATATTGACAAAATCAGTCCTTTTAGTACACAGATATTCACAGACAGGGCGGTTTTCCCTCAAAAATTGCCTGAATTTTTTTTTTCTTTTTTTTCTTATCTATCTCTTTTCATCTTGTCTTACAATGAGTAGCTTGTTAGTTCTGTTTAAAAGATAAGGCCATCATGCAGTGAACTTCCAAAGCTCAAAGGCTGCTGGTTTCCAGTGTTGTATCTTGTGCAAGCACTTCCCAAAGTGAGTAAGAAGAGACACCCCACGTGGCCAGGAGGCTTGCATGAGTTTCCTTCACTGTCCGGCTTTACCCTAATGCTTTCCACAAAAGAGGCGGCAGAGGTGCAAATTCATGACAATGCGTAATCTCAGTCTGGTTTACTAGGCTGCAGGAGATGTCCAGCTATTTAAATTTCCTCCAAGTTTTCCTCACCATTTTGCTTCCCGAATTTGCAAACGGTGTGATATACCTTGCACTTTAAGAGATGTGTGAGAGATAGCCATTAACTACAGTGACTGACTTATGAAAAGCTGATATGTTTTCTATCCAGCATGACTAGCATCCTTTGCACTTATTTGGCTTCTCTCCCTCACTGTGCTTAAAGGAGAGAGAAAAGCTGTCATGTTTAGATGGAAAGCAAATTCCTCACAACCTGCTGTTATGCTCAGACAAAGGCATTGTTGATCTGAGAGTATCATTAATATTTTTGGGTAAGTACTTAGAGAAAGTTTTGGGGCACCATGTTCTATAACATTCTAATTATAGTCCAAAATTGGGTTAATTTCCTTGAAACACTGATTCAGAAGTAAAACAAATCAAAAGTTACAGCAAAGTCAAATATATTTGTTCATTTTTCAAGTGCACACTTCCATTTTTAATTTATTTTTTTCAAAATTACCTTTAATTTCATTTGGATATTTCATCTTGATAAAACACATTTTTTAAAAAAAGATGAAAACCCACTCTGTCATGCAAAATCTTCTAAGTAGCAACTGTTGATTAGGCAACTGTAGTTGGGTGAGTGAAAATTTATTTCTTGTCTCTGCTTGTAAGAACTCTTCATGAAAATGACACTTGCCCTCCCTTTTTCCGAGTGGTAGTATATTTTTTCCGATTTTTGTGAGTATTTTTTTTAGAAGACAAATGCAATACTGTAGCATCGGTTTGAATGAGCTTTGCCATCTAAAAGAGCTTCTGTTCACAGATTCTATTTGATCTTCAGATACAGAGCTGTAGAGATAAAGAGAATTTCAGTAGGCATTTCTGAACTCACCTGCTTAAGAAAAGACAGGCAATTTGAAAAAAAAAAAAGAGACCCAGAAATAAAGAATACAGCTACCCATTTTGTTTTCCATATAAAAAGAAATACCTTCCTCACATAGGAACAATTCTGCATACAAAAAGGGACACTGAACCCTGAATGGTTTGAACTGCAATATGATAGCAGAAAGATGCTTGTAAAGCTAGCCCAGTGACTGAACTTTCCCAAAGGACTGTTAAGGTCAACTCTGTGAAAACATGGGCAGAAGAACAAGGCAAAAAGTTTGCAAGAATCTATATCCACCAAAGGATTTATAATTGAGCTAACACAAATTATCCATCTGCAGCAAATCAATCCAAAAACAGCCTGAATGACTGACCTTTAGAAAAAGGGTATTAAGGGAATTTGAAGTTGGGGCCCCTTTGAGCTCCCATCTAATTCAGTTAAGTTTGACCTTTTACCCTTAGTGTTTGACTAAACAATATCCTGTTAGCTCTGTTCTTTGGATGGTCACAGAATGCTCGGTTTTTACAGTTAATCCCAAAGGCTTGATTTTTGCCTGCTGTTAGGTCTACACGCCATTTGCTGAAGCTGCAGATGGAGTTGTCTATGTGCTAAAGTGCACAGTCCCCCTGTTTTGAGAAGAAGAAGGGACTGGGGAGGAGGCTATGCATCAGATAACTTCAATCCTGTATTTCTTTATCAGTCTCCCAGTCTAAAGAGATTCTTCATGCAGAAAAACTGTATGAGTCCTTCATTTTTAGGAGCAAAGAGAGAGCTGATTTACATTTACCTTCTGTGAATTTCCTTTACTTTCCAAGAGGGCATTTTAAATCAGTGAACTGACTATAAATTAAAATGAGCATAAATGGAAGACCAGGAATCCACACTTTTTAGTAAAAAAGAAACTGTATTAAGAAATAGCTCAGGTTGTTTAAGCCAAACCTACTTACATCTGGACAGCAAGACAGATAAAATAAATCCTGTCTACTGTAAAAATAAAGATGTGTGGCCAGAAACTGTTCACTGAGAATGCTGAATGCATTGAAATATGTTAATATAAGAAGAGATTATACACTATCCCCTTCTTTACTTTATACACAATAAAAGAGTTAAACTTCAGTCCCGCAAAAGCATAATGAGGTAGGAAGCATCATGAGGTCTTTTTAAGTGAACTATGTCTCAATATCTCCTGTGGTTATTCAAATTGTTGGTCCAATGTGGACTATTTTTTGAAAGTGTCAGGTTTAAAAGAAAAAGAACACCATTTTTAATTGGAGGTTTTGTGTCAAGAACGGTGGATTTCTGAAAGCATAGGATGATAACATTTGAATTTTATTTCAGTATTCAATGTTTCTTACTGGAATTGATTGTTAAGGCACTTACATTTCTCCAGGTAAATAGGAGAATTAATTTGAACTCAGCTCAGCCTACATGTAAGAATATCAGGAGCAATCAAAATTTACTGTATGATCATAAACAGAAAATGGCTATAGTGTATGAAGATGTAAATGTTATACAACTTTGCTTAATCTAGTGTGGTACATAAATAGGAGCACTGGAAAGCATAACCGATTCAGTTGTTTCCCACTGCAGTTTACAGCAAGAGCAACATATCCAAAATTACCTGTATCTTGCTTTCTAAAGCAGATGAAGGTTTTAGAAAGCCACGCTTTACTCTGGTATGTGAAGCTCAGGCTCACACGGGAAGCTACGCTGCAGTGGGCAGAGGGCCCAACATTTTGAAGGGTACAGTGACTTGCCTTGGCTGGCAGTGAAGAATCCACTGAGAGCCAAAATACCGGACCCTAACTAGAACCCTGGCCTCTTGTGTGATCACATATTTCTGCTAAATACCACCCATTTCAAGAGGTCACACGTCACAATTTGCATTTCATGCATGTCTGTAGATGGTTGGACAAGGCAACAGAAAGTATAGAAGTCAGCTCTTGCTTTCTTACTGCTGTCATCTTTAAAATAATACCTACAACAGATCCAGTAATCACTTCTCAACTACTACCGTGGGGTGTTACCTGTTCCCTTTCTACCCTACACATGTGTCTTTCCCTTGACGCCTCTAGCTTTTGCTGGGTACATTTCTTTTCTTTCCTTCTTCATCAGGAATTGGTAACCTGTGAATTACCATCCAAACTGCACTGTTACAGTGTAATGAGCCCTCCCTGTCCTCCAGTTTCTTCTGAGATTCTAGACCATATTTTCTCTTCTGCTTGAAAATATCTACCCCACCACACACTAAAATACCTGATGAGCGTGAAGTGGTATTAGGCAAAATCTGCTTATTCTGCATTGACTTTGGGATTTTTTTATTCATTGCTGTTCTGATGTAAGGACAGAGACCATACTACACCTTCCACCCATATCTAAATATTTAGCTACTGTAGAATTTTTATTTTTACACGCAAAAAAACAGTAAGGCACTCCAACTAGAAGATGTACACATTTTAGAGAGATAATATAAGAACTTGGTAGATTTCCCTTCAGCTGGATTTTCACTTCCTCTAAAATACAAACCACAGTTAAGAAAGAAGCCTCTACACTTTCTGTAGAAATTAGTGTGAGGTTCTATGGTTTTGTTATCTGCAAGATTTCAGTGTAGATGTTAGTTTCTTGCCTAAAAATATTTAAGATGATCCTCTGATTTTCATCGACTCACCAGAGACAAGTTCTTGTCATGTTCTTTCCTACTATTAAAAAAAGTCCCGCAGACAAACTGGACTTCTGTGTTTGCTGTGCCATAAATTTTGCCTGCCTTCAAGAAAACTACAGGGCTGAAGAATAGGCCGGTTAACAAGAAAGAGAGTATTAATCTGCAAACACTTCCCTCTGATGAGGATTTCTCTGTGATAAATTCAGAAATCATTCTCATTAAAGCATTTCTCCAACATGATGCAGCCTTCTAGGAGAGACAAGCCATCAGTAACAAGGAAAGATATGGAAATCTAGCCTTCTTCATCTTCTAAGACAAGCTTTTTCTTTAACCAGTAAAAATTGTGCCTTTCTCGTCCAGAACTACTGCAAAAGAGAATATATCTAAACAAAAACCTGGCTTCACTTTTGGAAGAAAAAACAAGAAAATCTCAAATAAAACAATGTCATATACATTTTTTTTTCCATGAAAGGGAAAAAAAATCAAAGACACCAAATATTTTTTGGTTTGGCCTTTTTTCCCACAGAAATACCAAAACATGATTTTCTGTTAATTTTCTTCACTGAAAGGATTTCTCGCAACTTTACTGATCAGTAAGTTAAACACTCAAAGGTTTGCCCTAAGCAGAAATGACAGATTTTTGTCTGTTTAAGAAGTCTTGGTTTACAGGTCAATCCTCTACTTCATCAGCAGCAATGAACTTAAGACTGGAAAATTATATTAACAAACCTAGAACATCATATTTTTGGACCTTTGTTTCTCTGTAGAAAATTTTTGTGTATTGATTTGTACATTGTTCTTGTGCATTTTTTTTGCTGTAGGCCTTCGTAATTTTTTTCTTTTTCATGGAATCATAGAAACTTAGAAACAGAATCATCGAATGATTTGGGTTGGAAAGGACATTCAGGGGTCATCTATCCCAACCTCCCTGCAGTGAGCAGGGGCATCTTCAACTAAATCAGATTGCTCAGAGCCCCATCCAACCTGACCTTGAATGTTTCCAGGGATGGGGCCTCCATTGCCTCTCTGGGCAACCTGTTCCAGTGTTCCACCCTGCTCATTGTAAAAAACTTATTCCTTATGTCCAGTATATCTACCCTCCGTTAGTTTAAAATCATTACTGCTTGTCCTGTCACAACAGACCTTGCCAAAAAGACTGTCACCATCTTTCTCCTATAGGCCCCCTTCAGGTGCTGAAAGGCTGCAATAATGTCTTTCTGCAGCCTTCTCTTCTCCAGGCTGCACAACCCCAACTCTCTCAGCCTTTTCTTATAGGAGAGATGTTCCAGCCCTCTCATCGTTTTTGTGGCCCTCCTGTGGCCCTGTTCCAACAGGTCGATGTCCTTCATGATTCTAGGATTCTTGTGCTCAGTACAGTACTCCAGGTGAGGTCTCACCAGAGTGGAGTAGAGGGGCAGAATCTCCTCCCTCGACCTGCTGGTCACACTTCTTTTGATGCAGCCCAGGAGACGGCTGGCCTTCTGCGCTGTGAGTGCACATTGATAGCTCATGTCCAGCTTCTCATCCACTAGTTATCCCCACATCCTTCTCGGCAGGACTGCTCTCAATCCCTGCATCCTCCAGCCTGTACCGATGTCGGGGGTTACCTCAACCCAGGTGCAAGACCTTGCATTGGCCTTGTTGAACCTTGTGAGGTTCACACAGGACCATCTCTCCAGCTTGTCCAGGTCCCACTGGATGACATCCCATCCTTCTGGTGTGTCAGCTGCACCACGCAGCTTGGGATCATCTGCAAACTTGCTGAGGTGCAGTTGATGCTGCTATGTCATTGATGAAAATGTTAAACAGCAGTGGTCCTATGACGGAGCCCTGAGGAACACCACTTGTCACCAGTGTCCATTTGGACATCAAGACGTTGACCACTACCCTCTGGATGCAACCATCCAACCAATTCCTCATCCACCAAACAGTCCACAGATCAAAGCCATGTGTCTCCAATTTAGAGTGAAGGGTGTTGTGGGGAATGACCCGTCCTGCTCGGCGGTAACAGGGGAACGTGATCTTTTTAATTCTCTGTGGGGTACAGAGAGTCATAACAATGACAAAGAGGCTTGACTAAAAACAAAGCTTTACTTGGAATGGCAGTGGAATTACAAAAGATGATAACTTTGGAACTTCATAACATTACTTTTAGTGCAGTGGTGTTGGAAACAGATATTGACTTGGCAAAAGGTTTCAATAACAAAATGTCTGATTTCACTAAACCACAGAATACAGCAGGATAACAAACTTATAACAATGTTACCCTTATGTGCCGAGAAAGCCAGAGATAAGGCAAGAGAAGAAAGGAAAGAAAAGATATCACCACCTTTGGATCCAACGGCGGTCTCTGAGCTAGTGATCAGGGTTCTCTGGTGGTGGGCACGCACTTGGTGGTCTGGGTTTTCGGGTGTTGGGCATGTGTCTGCGGTCTGGTCGTGGATGCGCAAAGCAAGGGGCTAGCCCCCTCTGCTTCAGGTGCCTGTCTCACAGCTTCCTGAAAGTTCTCGAAAATGAGTCAGTGGGGATGGGGGGAGTGGTGGTGTCTTGGTGGTCTCACATTCCTCCCCCAAAGGCAAGTGCTCAGCTTCCTTGCCTACATGACACAGGTGGGTTTCACAAGCCAATGCCCTGCCTCCACAGAGTTTACATAGTCTTCCAAACTCCCTTATCAAGATAAGGAAGTTCCCAAAGCATAATGCCTGATTTAGAAGTTTGATTAACTGGAGCATCTTTATCAGTTTCTCTCAAGATGGATGTTTGAGACAATTACCCACTCTGGCCTGGAGGTGTTTGTGACAACTGTACACCCCAGCCTGGGGCTGTATAGGGAACCATGTCAAAGGCTTCACCGAAGTCCAGATAGACGACATCCACTGCTTTTCCCTTGTCCACTTATACAGTCCCTCCATCACAGAAGGCCACTAGGTTGGCCAGGCAGGACTTGCCTTTGGGGAAGCCATGCTGGCTATCTCGAATCACCTCCCTGTCCTCCAAGTGCCTTAGCATAACTTCTAGGAGGATCTGTTCCATGACCTTCCCAGGCACAGAAATGAGGCTGACAGGTCAGTAGTTCTCAGGGTCCTCCTTTCTACCCTTTTCAAGAATTGGCACAATGTTTCCCTTCTTCCAGTCACCAGGGACTTCATCTGACTGCTATGACTGTTTAAATACCATGGAGAGTGGTTTGACAACTACCTCAGCCGATTCCCTCAAAACTTTGTGATGCATCTCATTAGGTCTTACAGACTTACGTAGGTTCCGTTTTTTTCCTACATGTTTTTGCATTTTTTTACAGCATAAGTTTTTCAGTGAGGCTGTCCAGTGCACGTCCACCAATCTGAAACTTTCACTCTCTCCAGGTAAGTCCAAGTGCTTTTGAAAAGCTTATCATCTTGAGCTCAGGACCATTTCGAGTCAGGTTTTGGATAGTGTACAATCCCCAAGGTTTTGGGGCTGTCTGCTCCAGAGTTTGATCACACAGTAAAAAACCTCTGTTTTTCTTATGTTTAAAAAGAATTTCCCATACTTCAGTATGTGCCCATTGCCTTCTGTCTTCTCACTGGGCACCACTGAGAAGAGAGTCTGGTTCCATCTTCTTTACGTTTTCCCATCAGGTATTTATATAAGTGGAAAAGATGCCCCTGAGCCTCCTGATCTCCAAGTTGAACAGGCCTGTCTCCCTCAGCCTCTAATCATATGAGATGCTCCAGCCCATTCACCATCTTTGTGGTGCTTCACTGCATCAATATATCAATGTTTCTCTTGTATTGAGGAGCTCAGAACTGGACTCAGCACTCCAGGTGTGGCCTCACCAGGGCTGAGCAGAGGAGAAAGTTCACCTTCTGGCAAAACCCCTCCTGATGCAGCCCAGGATGCTGTTAGCTGTCTTTGCAGCAAGGACACATTTCTGGCTCGTCTTCGACCCGGTGTCCACCAGGACCCCCAGGTCCTTTTCTACAAAGCTACTTTCCAGCTGGGCAGCCGTCATAAAATACTGGTGCCTAGGTTTGCTCCTTCCCTGGTGTAAGATTCAGCATCATTTTGCCTTGCTGATGATTCAGCAAGGGAACACAGACCCGTGCTTGTAATCACAGCTTACGAATTACAGCTAAAATGAAAAGAAAACAGAAAAGTTCTTTTCTTTTCTCATTTTCAGTGTGACATACATTGCTGATTAGTATTTTATAAAGACAGTAGCTGCAAACTTCTATGTGTGTTAACACATGAACATTTTTTTGTCGTAGAAGCTTGTTTAGGCAGCATATACTGCTGAGAAGAACTGCTGTCCCTCTCAGGCAGGATAATAAAACCTGATTTTATCTTTGATTGTCAATAAATCAGCTACTATTTTGAAGTCTTTGTAACCCCGCCTCTAGAAATGGCTGTAACATTTCCAAGACCTTCTGCAAAATCGAATTATGCAATGAAACTTGTTTCCCTTGAAGCAGTAAGCCAAAAAAGGGATAGAGGTGACATGTCTTACCTGCCCTCTCACTACTGTTTTGGGTAGCTTACAGTCTTTTTCTGAAATCTTATGCAAAATCCACCAATACAGATAGAAGTTTTGAGGTTCAGTGGGCTCCTTTGAGAAATTATTTACTTCAAGATCCATCAGATTGGCTTGTCTCTGTTCCAAGTATGGAGAGTCATGACACGACATTATCTAGCTAAGGCAATTTTTAACCAAATTTTTTTTAGAAACCTAAAGAAACACATATAATACAATTGAAGGGTTCTGTTACAGTAGACAACAGGATGCTGGTGGCATTCATTTAGGTTTCTTATTCGTTCCTGATGATAGCATTGTCTTTACTGGAACTTCAGATTCCCTTGCAATTTCAGCGTCTGACAAAGAAGGACTTGCTCTGGTGAACTTCAGCAAGACCAAAGTAATGTTGGAAGCCTGCTGAAATTAAACTCAGAAGATACCTCTCACTTTCTCATTAGTGGCTTGACACAAAGGGACTCAAAGGTCCATGAAATTTTCTAGGCTGTTTTCTGGTGATTTCACATAAGAAATTTTTTAATTTTCATAGAGTTTACAGAATTTTGGTCTCAATGTTTTAACTAATTTTAAGAAGAGAGAAATAGACACAAGAATAATGGGAGTAACAGTGATTAGATTGACAAATCTCTCTTTTCCTATATGAATTGCATCCTTTAGGACTACTCACATTTTAGCAATTATGTGTTTTGGGGTCTTACTTGCTGGGCACTGTAGCTGGTACTTCACATGGGATTTCTGGTGTTAATTTTTGTATATGAGAAATAAATATCAATGGAATGGAAAAAGTGTAATATAATTCCTATTTTCTTTCGTCTCTACTCCAGTTAGAAGGCAAGAAGATATGTGGGAATAACCTGTATTATGCTCATTATGAAAAGGAAAGAAATCTCAAACTTGTAAAGAGATTCCTTCTCCCTCATTTTTTTCAATTAAACAGAAAGAAAGGAAAAAAAATGATTTGAGATAAAGTTTCATTTAACATTTAGCTTTAAACATTTTAGGCACTTTTAAAAAGTAAATAATTTCTAAGTAAAAACATGATTAAGTCAAGATATTTCAGTGCTCTCTTTTCCAAACAAAACATTTTGTGAAAATTTCCTTCAACCGCACATTTTGCCAAAATTGTAAGAAACTTGAAGTATGGGATCTTTGAACTTAATCCTTATTTTGAATGTAAAAAAAGTTTCTTGCAAATTATTTTGAGAATTTGGTCCAAGAATAATCTCATGTTGTATTTGTACAAGACCTAATTCACTTCTCTTCTAATTTCACCAAGCAATGCTGACTTTGGGACGAGTTTATGTGAGAAGACAACATTGACAGATTATAACGTATAGCATACACCACCAACACATGACTTCTCCTTATTTAGTTATTTGGAGGTAATATTTTTCAACAAACTCTGATAAACTGAAGTGAGGAGATGTACAGGTGACTTAAAAACCAAAACAAGATTATGAACATGACGACGGTTTCCAAATTTCTCTAGGTCTCTGCAAAAGCTGAAGTGAAGCCAGTACTTGGAGTAACTGACATTCTTGTACATAAAGAATGCATCTGATGCTATTCAGAGTGAATATGAATTTAATTACCTTCTGTAAGCAGGACAAATAACATGGAGTGTTTGTCAAAATTTCTGAATGGAATACTATCCTGTATGCATGTTGGAAAGAAAGCAGACCAAGAGAAAACAAGGGTTGTATGAAGCTAGTAATGAAGGAAACTTACACCTCAAAACAAAAATTTTTCTTTCAAATAAAAATGATGTTACAATAGAGCAATCACAGAAAATGATTTCTTCTAGCCATGAATAGCTGAAGCAATTGTTATCTGTCATAATTCTTTTCCACATTGAAACAAAGCAATGCAATGGTGATTGATAGGTTTGGAATCAATGTATATCAGAAAAACAACAGACTCCTGTTTTAAAAAGGGTTGTTTTTAAAAGGGGTTGTGGTGTAATTAGTACAGATGTCAGAATAATGCTTTAAGCGAAATGACAATATACTATTCATCATTGTTACACAGTGACTGCAAAATATCATGCCTTTCCCTTTCTAATTCCTTGACATGCATATATACACTAGTGTATGCATATTTCAACTATGTTCAGGAGACTGATAGAAAAATACATCACAGTTATGAGCAATCATTCTTCTCAGCAGTACAAAACTTAGTAAATAAATGCTGTTGACCCAAGAATACAAATGCTAGACACAGAAATTAGGCATCTATATGACATGAGAAAACTATGCATTGCATTAGCCTTACAAAGCTAGATTGATGCACTGTAAAAGTGAGTGGAATTGTACTTTCAAAATGGATTTTGAAAACTAATAATTTTTTTTTAATACAATGGGCTATGGGTGTCCAGCCTGAAATAATTTACGCAAACTGCTACATTGAGAAATGTTGTGTGATGTACACACTCTCTTCTGAATCGGCTTAAAGTAGGAGACCAAGTATGAAGGTAAGAAGGAAAAGCTCTTTTCTCCATACAGTGATATCAAAACCCTGTGAAAAGATTTGTCTCTCCTAATGTTGTACCTGTGTACAACATAGCATGTATAGCATCCTTTACACTTGCAAACTACAGCTGCAGCTGCATTACGGTATGTGAATAGTAAACTGGATGGTGAATGGTTTGACTCCAAGATGTCTTGTCAATATAAAAACATTAGAATACGGTGTTTATTTATTATCATGATTTGAGCTTTCCATTTGAACCAAGAGTGTGGATCATGTTTTTTGAGGGACAAATCATGACTTCTGCTTTCCCATTTTATAAAAAAACAAAAGAGACAAAAGACCCCAAGGTTTGGCCTTTTATGTCCTCCTACAAGACACAGGAATAGAGTAGGTGCTTGTCTTGGCTGTTTACCTGAAGCAGTTAACAGGAACAGTTCTGCCTGATGCTTGTTACTCCAGATCCAACATGTGGTGATGTGACCTCTCCTTCTCAAATGACCTTTATGAAAAGAAAATGCATGGTCGTAAGGATTTGGGTGGCCTTTTTTCTGAGCTCTGTCAAATAAATATGAAGTTGGTGCACAGATAGTTGAGCTTTATCACAGCAAAGTGTCTTCTTGCACTGAAACAGAAAGCAGTTTACATTTAACATCCAGGTAGCTTGCAAGACTGATACATATCCATTTTGTATTGTCATGAATAGTTCTACAGCTGTTAGAACCCATGTACCCACTTTGTTGACAGCTAGACCTGCCTTTTAGATATTGTATCATTATTTACTACTACTTTTGCTTGTCAGCAGGATGTGGTCTGGCCTGTCAGTGTTCTCTTCTGGTCACATCCAGTATCACACAGAAGGTCTGTAAATCTTAAATTTTACTACACATAGCAATTACAATCAGAAAGATCACAAATAATTTAAGATACTACCCAGGCAAATATCACTATCTATGACAAAATGTTATTTAAGCAGTAAATGAAGGTAACTTTTTCTCTAGAAGCCCACAGATTTGTTAATTTGACCTTAATTGTGAGAATGTAAGCTATGTTAAATGTAATTTGTTTAAATATTCTGGGTTAATCTGTCTTTATCAGGTAAAAAGCATTTGTGGTTGACATTTAATGATGACTTTATTATGTTTAAGAAAAAATTTGTGCACTTCATGTCTGCCTAAATTCATACTTATCTAGGATTTCTTTATTTTTTTTTCCTCCTTGCTTTGTAATATTGGCTGCCAAAACAGCTTTTTGAAAAAGTAACTGTTATAGTGTTTAAATTAATTAAAGATTATAGATGTAAGCTATGGTAAAGAAGTTACTGTGCTGAGAGCTGCTGGTAACTCATGACATTTTAAACTTTTAGGTAAGGAAGAAAGTAAAATCAATCAAGGGAATAAGGCATTCAGATTCTGCTGATTCATCATCTAGCTGCTTAACTAAGAGCTATTTGATAGAAAGGACTCATTACAGAGCAATTGTTTCAGACTATCTACTTTTGAACTTCAGTGCCACTTTCAGATATGTTTACAATGTCTGGGGAAACACAGGCTTGGCAGTAGGCTAAATGCTGCCCTGAATTTTTTCTTTTGTGCTGTACTGAGTTGCTTACTAGCTTCATAATTGGTTCGTATTAAAGATGGCAATGAACTGTTGCTGATGGAGAGCAGTTAGCATTTCTGTGTCACTTTTGGATGAAGCATCTCTAGTATACTGGAGATCCCTTTGGGATACTAGCAGTAATCATTTCCTTTCCTTCCTGCTAGACCGGATGTATGCAAACTGCTAGCTACAATATTTCTGCAGCTTGAGTTTACTGCATCCAAATTGCTCTAAAGACAATCTAACTTGATACATTGTGCCTGTAACTTCGCTGTCTTTGTCATTTGGCTCTAATAGGAAGATTTTTTTGACCTGTGCATGTCGTAGCAAACGCTGATGGGATATACAGGGGTTATCTTGAGCCTCTTTGCTCTGAGCCAGCTGGAGCATGGGCAAAAGGCATAACTCACATTAGCTTATCTTACCTTACTTCAGTTTACCTAGCTATGCAATTAAGTGCCTGGCTCCCTTAAAGAAAATTAAATGCCTTATGTTAGATTGGAGGGTCTCCCTATTTTCAGGATCCCATAGTAGACTGACTCTGTATCATGACAGTCTAGTACTGTAGCAGTTACACAGTTATGGGAAATTAACACCCATCCAAGAAGTGTGAACCTTGTGATGTCCAAGGACGAACCTCTCAGCTCTTTTCTTGCCTGTCACCACAGTCTCCCTTCCACAAGAGAGTAACATACAGGGAGGAAAGACCAGTGCTCACCTGAGTTTCATCTCAGCATGAAGCCAAGACAGAACAACTCTTTAAATCATGGCACAAAAGTTAGTCAGTTTTTCTATGCCTCATAGTTCAGATTTTGCTACCTGAAATCAGTGAATGTTATAAAAAGCTGAAGCAAATTTATTGATGAATTATTGCACATCAAACTAGACATCATGTATTTTCCACTCCTCTGGAATGATTTTTTCACCACCCCTTTTTCAAAAGCCTTTTCTTGGTTAAATTCCAAACAAGTATTCTCAGTTTTGCTGTTCCTTTCTATAGAGGCATCACAGATGAGGGGTGCAGTATGTAACTTAGGGGTAAGGGAACAAGTGAGTTTAAGTTCCAGATAATGCTTCAGGGAGTTGCATTGCTGTTTATGTTTGATGATTATGATTACTGATGATCTTGAGAAAATATTGACTCTAAGACTCAGGATGATAATTAGTATAATAATGCTAGGAGTTTTCTCTCAATATTTCAAACTGCTAAAAAAAGATTTAATAAGTCAATGTTACCGAATTACTGTAACCTCATGCAAGACAGAACTAGAATCCTATGTTGGAACATGGATTTTATGACACCTTAACAGAGTAAGAAAAAAGGCTGAGGTAAAAGCTACTTAAGAGACTTTACACGAAAGCTATTCTTTTTATTTTGGTCTCTGTTTCCAAAGTGAGATACTGGTATGTCCTAGGGATCTGATTCAGAAAATTCCTTTGGTGGGAGTACAACTTAAATAACACAAGTTCTATTGTTCAGGTAGCTACTTATGCATGCACGAGTTTTAACATTTGGGTTTAGGTGTGGCAGCTTATTGTCTCTTTATTTCTTTCTCCTATTTTTAATTACATATTTTACTATAACAATGAGCTTAAACCTCATGTTCAGTGACAACTTTTGGAGGATGCGAAAAATAACAATATATGTCAATGTATAACGATATAGTTAATTGTGACTTTAAGAATGTCAACGTGATGTGCATTTTAGGGACTCTAAGGAAATAAGAATCTGTTCTTCCCAAACCTGTGCTCTGCTGCATACAACATCCATTTCCTTTCTGAACTTTCTCATGTTTCAGTGTTTTAGATATAAGTGAAAAAAAATCAGTGTTAAATAATCAGTAGATATACAGTCAAGATAATGACATAAAAACTATGGGGTAAATTTAGAAAGTGACTTTACTGATCTCTTATAGACTTATGAAACATTATTGAGTTTCCAAAAAAACACTTCAAGTCTTGATTTTTTGGAATCTAAGAAACACAGATGGTGACCTGAGAGAGAGCCTGTAGGAAGATGAGTAATGGTGTCTGAAGAAGAAAAAGTGCTATGAGTACTAAGCAGGACTAGCTGTTACTTGGGAAGGGCTTAAGCTGTGACTGGCGGTTTGAACCTCTTTTCCATCACTGGGTGCTTGTACAAGTGGCAACCAGGTTAGTAGTTACAGTGTGACAGTAATCCAGTGGGCATAATTCTCTTTGTCCTTATTTTTTTAAAAACATTTACATTTGCCATGCTTGGTTGATGACTCTCTTATCTAGAAAGGATTTTCACTAACACTTGGCATACGATTTCATTGGTTTCAATTTCATTCAAAATCAAGATCTAAAGGGGTGATGGAACCTTGCTTAGAGAAAGTCATAAAGTCTCAAGAATCTTGAATTCTAAATCAATACAATAAACTGAAAAGCTAGTGAACATACAAATTAAAGAACTGTTTGATACATTGTAAGAGAGCAATATAAAAAGTACAAACTTGCATATACCGTCTTCATTTCTACACCACCTAAATCTTTGTCCTATATCTATTATGGAGCCTTAGAATTTCTTTTAATATTAATTAGTTATATTGGGCAAAAATGGAAAGATGTTACAGAAATCCCAGGGGCTTTCTGTTTTTTGGGTTTTCTTTGCTTTATTTTATTTTTTTGCTGTGCTTTGTTGTCGAAGGGCCATTTTAAAATCATGAAAAGTGGAAACCTGATGCAAAGAAGTTAGAAAAGCTTTAAACAGATGATCAAAACCTGTAAAATTTTTTACGGATCTTAATTATAATATGTGATAGCAAAAGCCATTTCTCCACCACATACAGGTTTTCCTCTAGAAATTGCCTAGTATCTGGCAGGAAAGTGACTTCAGCATGATCTTTGCATCCAGACCCAATTGCAGGTCTAGTCCCAATGTACTTCTGTGTGCTTATGGACAGGGTATTCTCTCATCTGGTTTCTCATGTTACATTCCTCACTTAAAGCAGTGTGAGGATTTGGCTTGAGACATACCTTTGGATCTGAGTGGTATAACCTGATCTCTAAAATTTTAAAGTGGGGTCTAGAAAACCTCATTCTCATAACAATGTTAGGTCACACCTTCCCTTCCCTTCCCTTCCCTTCCCTTCCCTTCCCTTCCCTTCCCTTCCCTTCCCTTCCCTTCCCTTCC
>Ga0065711_1038155_pt1 | contig 19089 bp, 9 predicted proteins | sample Hoacrofraction12_FD_59098 | JGI IMG/M metagenome (GOLD analysis project Ga0065711, IMG submission 59098) | Hoatzin crop microbial communities from Cojedes, Venezuela - Epithelial fraction 12 v2 (version 2) | ecosystem: Host-associated > Birds > Digestive system > Esophagus > Crop | place... | reverse complement strand
ACTGGAACAGGCTGCCCAGGGAGGCTGTGGAGTCTCCTTCTCTGGAGATATTCAAGACCTGCCTGGACAAGGTCCTGTGCAGCCTGCTGTAGGTGACCCTGCTTTGGCAGGAGAGTTGGACTAGATGACCCACAGAGGTCCCTTCCAACCTCTACCATTCTGTGATTCTGTGATTCTGTGATTCTGTGACTCTGTGTCTTCAATTGACTTAAGTTGAGGAAGTGATATTATATCTACAAGCCAAAGTACCATTTTTACTAGAAGATTTTGCCTGTACCATGGTCTGGGTAAATCCGTATTTGAGTGTGGATCCAGCCTGAATTTTTCCTGTCAAATAGGTCTTTGGTACTGTACTTTTAATCAGTTCTTCCAGAAAAACGATACACAGAATAACCCCTTATTTCATGTAGATGCACCTGCTTCAATGAATGATGACTTTGTTCCATTATTTTATCTCTACGCTTATCTTTATTGCAGCAATGAAGTAATTCTTGCAGAACAAGTAAATTCTTGAATTGACTATATATTTACAGTACATAAAACCACTGAGAAATGTACCTACTGATTATCCCAAGCATATACTTCAGTAATTCTCTAAATACAACAGGCAAAGTTAGAAAATAGCTTTTATTTGAAATAAGACATCCAATATTTCAGACTGTTTCAAAACTATATTTCTTCTCCAGCAACAACGTGCTTTTGTGCCAACACCTAAATAACCATAAATTTATTTTTTATAAACCCTAATGAATACTTGGCCAAAATGCTGTAACTATTGGCTTCTACCTCCGAGCAGAAATGGAAAAAAAGTGTACACAGAGTAAAATGGAAAAAAGATCACAGCAAACCCAATGTTGCATTTTGCATTTAATGTGAAGGAAGCCTTGTTTTCACGGTATTGCAGTTTTCAGTGTTTTTAATCTCAAAGTGGTTGATCAATTTAAGGTAAGTGGCAGGCATTTGGCCTAGTTCCCAGGCTCTGCTTTCCTCCCAGAAAAGAAAGGATTCAGTCAGACACACAGACAAGGGGCATCATCGGTGGCTCTCACATTCCAAGCATTTTAGCACAGATTAAGTAGGAATGGTTTTACTGTTTACTGAAATCTCCTAGGTGTTGCATTTTATCCCCCTCTAGCTGTGGTTATCCAGGTTGAGCTTCTCAGGTCAGGACCTCCATAAGAAAAATGGCTTGTAGACCCTTGAAGGGAACTACATAGCACAGGTCAAGACTCCTTATTAAAATGCATTTTCAGCAGCTTATTGCAAAATGTAAGTCCCCAGACAACAGGTAATTTAGCAGTGAACTCTTTTCCTAAAGCTTGCAGCAAGGCAAGAGCTGTTTTACATGCATTCCAGAGGAAAAAGCGAAGATAATCTTCTTAACAAGGACAAAACCTCAGCACTTTGTGTGTCTGGAAATAACCAGTAGATAATTAAGTGTTATTTTTAGCCTTTTGTTTTTTCCTTTTAGGTGCAATATAGATTTCAGTGTCTAATAATAAATTCAGATTTGGCTTTATTATGTAATTGTGAAAATTTAACAGGTCCTTTTAAGAGGTTGTGTCTTCAAAAAATAACTTTTTATAAATATAAGTTGTATGTTTTAATATAGTCACCCATTTTGCAAACAGTCAGCGCCAGATTTTTGGAGATATTAGGTGACAAATTAGCTCCAGCTTCCCGGAATTGCACATGCACAAAGGGCACTGTGTGGGAGAGTTCGCAGTATTCATGTTCATAGGAGTAATCAGATGTGCGACTGTTGGCAGTATCGGGATCAGAGGTGTGAGCCTGAGGATATGACAGTTGTTGGCTGTTTTCTTACTGATAGCTTTATAGTTTTTTTTAAAAACCACCACTTATGTACTCCTCTGTTTTTTTCAGTTGGTTTTGCCTTTAAATATAAATTGATCACCAGATTCATATGCCCAGTGTTGTCTGCGCAAAACTGAACTGATGGTTTTGGAAATTTAAGCAGAATCAGAGCATGAAAAAAGAGGGGGTACACTTTTTTTGTCACAAGTGAAGACATTTCTCAGATATATACTCCAGCCAATTTATAAACAGTTTCCCTTGAAAATGTCAGTCTGTCCACAGCTTGGGTTTCAATGACCCCTAATAACACATTTTAAGATACTCTGTTCCTTGAATGATATATTGAAAAATAATGTTCCAGATGTATACATGAACATGCATATGCATGTCAGTGATTTGACTGAACTGAACTGACCCTGCCGGGTGCCTCTGGAGTCCCAGCCTCACAGAAACACTCTGGGAGGTATCAACACATTGCAGCCAGGTGCCAGCGCCTTTCTGGAAAGCATCATTACATAGTCAAAGCCTCTGTCATTAATGCCTTTTTTCCCCAGTTCAGTCTTTAAAAGGCAAGGAGTACATTCAATGGGAAGAGTTGCTCGTTTAATCAAACAAGTTAAATTACAAGAAGATATACTTGTAGTCTTTAGCAAGGATAGAGCGAAGTGGTGGTGCAGTGAGGATAGGTGAAGGCTCGGACAGCCATCAAAAGCAGGGTAGTGCCGAGGGTAGCGAGGAGCTGTGTACAGCCCGTGCACACCCAGGGGCAGCGAAGGAGTTAACGGCAGCCCCTCGGAGGGCAGGAAGCCGACCAGCTGTATGCAATTGCAGCTGCTGCTATAAAAAGGCTTTGCCTTAGAGGGTAGGGAGTCACACTAGAAAGGAAGGAAGTTCTTCTTGTGAACTTAGTCCAGTTTTGAAGGGAAGGAAGTGGATTCCTGATGGCTGGGTCGGGGGTCTCTGAAATTTGGAAGACCTTGTAAGTATCTGGTGGGTAGAGTGAATTTGTCCATCTGGTCAATGGCTCATGCTTGCTGTTAGGGTTGTCTAGCCAACGTATCTCTTACCCTTTCTTCTATGTTCAAGTTTAACAGAAAATTGAATACTGTATAAGGTAACACTGTACCTTGTACTGATTTTTCTGTCTACTGCTGTGCAGAAGCCCAGCGCTGACCCTTCTGCAAGATGAGATTGTTTTCTTACAGGACTGTTCTCATGAGGTCTGTGAAAGAGAACTAGATCTAGGTAGGTCAGGAGGGGGTGTAAGATTCTGACTGGGTAAATGGGTAGCAACACTCCCCCAGAACAAGGCTACCCTTGATAGAGGGTTCAGCTGTAAAGGGAAGGAAGCATCTTCCTGACAATCCTTGAGGAAATGACTTAACCCTTAAAGGGAAGAGAGCAGAGGAAAAGTGCTGCTTTATATAGCCCAATAAATACACTCATGCATACAGAGATGTTTAAAAAAGCACGTTTTTGACTTGACATTGATTTATTCCACATGTTGGTGTTCTTTTCCTCCTCCCAGCATTTGTATAAATTCTTCTGTGAGAGATAACCTCTGCTGAACATGGTCTAGTAGTACAAATAGATTCTTTTTTTACCCCAACAGAACATATTAACATGTTATCAGAAACTATAGGTCAGATTCTTCCATCTCTGTCTTTAAGGTAAAAGCATACATGCAGATCAAGAAAAAAGAAGAGCTGTAGGTAAAGAAAAATCGTTTCTAACCGTGATGCCACAGTTCAGTTGCTGGAAGACTGCAGATATAGCACATGGCACACAAACCCCTTAGCCGTTCTTGGACACCAGCTTTCCTCTGCTGGCTCTACAGGCTGGCTGGCTCTTACTTTCCTTTGGCTACTCTGTGGAAAACAGAGAGGGTTTTATTAACCAAGATTGCACTGCTCGGGAATGGTTTGTAGCTTGCCAAACTAATCACAGCAAAGTGTCGCAAGATTAGATTTGTCCTGGCTGACTAATCCAGCCTCCTGTGAGACAGAAGGAAAAAAGTAGCAGAAAAGGAGCAGGACAAATAAGATCTAAATAGGAACTAGGGCCAGTTGTGGTGCAGGGTACAAAAGAAATAGTGAGTCTGATTCCCATCTGTGTTTGAGATCCAGTAGAGCATAATGGAGTTCAGCACAAATGAGACGCTGATGTTTGCCCCTCAGATTGCTTGGGTTGTAAGTGTTCGGGTCAAATGTGGCTTTCCTGGAGAGACCTAAAGAAGTCTGAGCTCCTTTCTCTTCCACCACATACAATTGGGTAGCAGGAAATTGTATGTATGGTATCACATGAAATGGCCACTGCTGAACCTGTTTGTACCAAGGCACAGCATAATGCTAAAACCACCTCCAGCCTTACGGTGTGCAGGGGATGTCCCAACTTTACAGGCACCATGAACTACGCATGGCACGGTGGCCATTATTTAAGGAGATGGAAGTCAGCAGCTGACTGGCAGTTTTGTTTCCTTCCTTCTTCTAGCCCAGATCTTCAGATAGGGCTCATTCAAAATAGGTTTCTGAAAAAGGCTTCTCTGTTTGCTCAGGGTTTGTCTACACAGAGATCTGCTATGCCTAAATGACTCTATGATGACCCTTACGTAGTACCAGCATGTAACTACGATGTCATGGTTAGGAAGACATTGCTAATCAGTGAAACTGCTGAGCATCCCACATGAATACTCTTTATCTACTCCATATAAAAAGTAAAATATGACTTCATATGTTTTCTTAATTTTATTTTGTCCCATCATTAGTTTAATTCTGGGCATACAAAAAGTTGCTCTAGTTAAACTTATTCCCGTCCAAATGGCAAGAATATGAGGAAAAGTAATTTTGCCCTTAATAAACATCCTACTTTCATCCAATTTAACATTTGACTATGGACACCCTTGAGAACCTCTGCCTAATATTCCTATATTGTGGAATAATTGCACTTAATAAACAAGGTAGCAGGGGAGGCCTAAACTCTCTTAAATTGTTTGTTTATGTTTGGTGGGGTTTTTTTATTTACCGAAGCAGGCTATGCTGAGGCATCAAGCTGTCTCTTGCAGACTTCATCTGAAGTTATAGGCTTGGTGAATTATATCAACAAAACAAACATTAGGTCAGACAGATGCTTTAATGGTTTGGTTGACAGAATAGTACAAGAATAACAGCCACAAAACCTTCATTTAATCCCCAGTTAGGTCATTTATTATTATTTATTTCTTACAAGAACATCATGATTACAGAGGAGACTCATCATTCGGATTATACAGTTTAGTCACTCATTTGAAGAAAGCCAAAAAACGGGATTGTTGATTGCTAATAACTGAGCTAATCTCCTAAATTGTTGGCATGACAGGCAGTATTCTGTCAACTTCAGCCAAAATTTTCAGCAGGGAATTCCTACCAAAGTTCCCTTTCTTCTGAGAGCTTGGTAGGAGCAATGCTCTGCAGACATCTGGATTGCAAGCATTAAATCGGCAGGTCACATCTTTACCAAGCTCCTGTATTATTTCAAATTAGTGTGTGGCATACCCCTCAAAGGTAAACTGGAATATAATATACTGTGTTTGAAATCTATACCCATGTACTTGTTTAATAACCTGAAATAACGTTTTAACAATTGCATTCACTCTCACAGTCTCTGTGATTGGTCACAAATAATTATATCCATATTTAGACCTACATTTTGAAACATAGGTGCCTCTTACAGGCAGTTTTCCATTAAGTCTGTTTTAAGACTATAAAGCCTGACATTTCTCATGCTCCAGGTCACAATGCACACTTTCATAGGAATCTATAAAATGTATGAATAAGATTGCTTTTAGAAACATATGTTGATTTTCTGAGTATGTAATGGTTAACTTTTTTTTAAAAGGTATCCTATTAGAAAGAGCTTTGGGTGAATAGCAGGAAGTGCTTCAAATGCTCAGATGCTTGAAAGTAAGTCAAATAGGCCAGGATATTTGTTAATTAACTTCCCCACCAAAAAGCTGGGAGAGTAACTATGGGATTCAGATGTTAGTTCTGCTTTACTGTAACCATACCACACATTGCATCAATTTTTCCAGACAAAATTTAGAAGCCAAATTTTAAGACTCATGCACTTAGCTAATTCATTCAATGGAGAATTTACAAGTAAATTTTTAATCTGTTAGAAAAATGACAATGAATTTCCCTAGAGAATTCATAAAATCTTCAGCAGATCCCCCCTCTGTTTGTAGGTCTTGTATTCTTTTTTCTTTTCCTTTTTTTTTTTTTTCCTTACAGATGAGTTTTTATAGTTTTCAGGCCTCTAGGGTAATACAGATTTGGGGTGGGGGCATGGAGGGACAAAGAGAAAGAGAGAGAGAGAGAATGAGAAAAATAAAGGAAGGAAAGAAAGAGAAAAAGAATAAAAGAAAAGGAAAGTACTGTGGCATGCAATTGTTAAGATATCTGATAAGATAAGCCCCACTTTTTCAACAATTGTATTTAATGAGTCCGATTCATCCTTTATCTAGTGCAAATGACATTAGCTAGGAAATTCACAAAGGATTAACTTACTACCGAGTGCCATAAAACGACCTTGCTAAAGTTCTTTCACAGACCAGTTTAATATTTCCTTGCTGTTTATGCAGCAAACAGAATGTTATCTTTATGTTCACAGTTCTTGGAAGAAGGCAGGTAGCTTCTTATTGGTTCCCACATTTATCTGCAATAAATTACAGATGCTGCTGATGGCATCTGGGTATCTGAGTCAGCTGTAGATGCCTGAATCTAGAAATCAGACAGTAACTTCTTTCTTTTTTTTTTTTCCTTTCCTTCATTTTGGACCTCCTCTAATAATAGCAAAATTCAGAAAACATGGGCAAGTATATTTTTTTTATAAATCGGTGAATTTGTAAAAACTTTAAAAATAGGTTTTTCACAGTTTTTCCTACCCTAACATATTGCACATTTGTACAGTGTACTCAGTAGCCTGCTGGTGAACAAACTGAATCATAAATGAAAAATTCAGAATTGTCATGTGCTGTTTTTCCTGTAAGTGACATTTTACTGATTTTTTGAAAATGGATCATCTGTTGTGCAGTATTGGGATTTATCTTGCTGGTTGATCTTCATCAGGCAGTCTTGAAAGGAAACGGAGGAAAAAAAAACAGCCAAGAAGTGATGGGTAGCATAGATGAACAAAATCTTCAGGTCATGAATGCAGGTAGAAAGCTTCAGGCCTGTTAGCTTAAAGACTCCATGACACTGTCCATGAGAGCATAGGTTAATCTTGTGCAAAAGAAATAATTGATTCTCTGTCTCTTGATGTATCTAAATAAAGAATAGAAGTTCTAGGGAAAGTTACAGTAGAGGCAAACATTAGGTATTATGTTCTGCACAGGCTGAGTGTCATTTAATAGACTGTGATGCAGGCAGTGAGAGTAAAAAGATATGGCTTGTGCTATGTCAGAGGTCAAACAGAATTCATGTGCCCCTTCAGTCCTCAAAATCTGTAATTAAGATGTGTTAAAGCCCAGTTTTGCACTAATGGAAGGAGAACAGTCAGAATATAGGACAATGGTACCAATCAGAGTTTGGATAAAAAAATCAGGTGGTTGTAAAGGTATTTTTGCAAGTTGTCATAAGATTAATGGTCAAGATGTCTGCTTACCTCTTATTCAAAAGATACAGCATGTCTCCTTTAGTACTGTCCCAGCATTATCCAAGCAAGTAGAAAAGCCCCCACTGAAATATCTGTCCTTCAGCACCGTAGCTTTCAGTCTTACACTCCAGTGTTATCCTAGCTTAACTGTAGACCTCAAACATGTCAATGGGTATAAATTAACCAAGTTGAGAAGTCAGGTAAAATGTTTTGTGTGAATGTCAGAGCAGAAAATTCTGGAATAGTACTATCACAAAAGCATGTAGACTAATAATCTGGGTACGTTTCATCCTGGAAGAGATTCTGGAACAACCTAAGCAATTTAGATGATGTTACTCGCCGGGATGGGTAAGAATGGGAAATCTTAAGCAAGTAAGTTGTGAAAAAGCTGAGTTTTTAACAGTATAAGCAATATACTCTTCAAAGTAGAAGTCATATCTAGAATCTGAAAAGCTGCTACATTACTGTTATTCTATTAGTATGCGTGTTGAAAAAATTATTTAAGAAGGGTTTTGGAACAACACGACTCCCCAGCCTCCTCAGTCCTATGGAAACTGCAAAGTGCAAGTAAACATAATATAGCCTGACAGGATTTGGGTAGGTTATAAACCTGTAGATAAAAACAGCCTGAGAGATGTAATTTATGTGGATTTCAGTAAGTTTTGATAAGAAATTAATAAGGAAGTTAAATAATCATGGATTATTGGGCAAAAAACTTGTCTGGATTAAAAATTTTTTGAATGATAAAGTAGTGATGAACACGTGCTCTTCAGGGTGGTAAAAAATAACAGTAAGATATGCCAGTTGCTGCTATGGGCAATGGTGATATTTGGTGCACTTACAACTCATGCCATGAAAGAGGAAGTAAATTTTCATTTTGAAAAGATGTTATATTCAAACTTAAACACCAGCTGGAGGAATAGGAGATGTAATTGGCTATTTCAAAAGCCTACTGGCTTTCAAAATGGTTTGATAATACTTCAAAAAGGAAATAAAATAATCATGGTTTCCCAAGCCATTTTTTTATTAGATTGAGATAAAAATGGAAAAGTATCATAGAGAATGGAAATTCCAGCTGCAATTTCCCACTGAATTCTTGTACCATTGCTGAAGATGACTGAATACCAGAGATTAAAACTATTTTTTTATAAACCTATGAGAAGCCATACTTCAAAAACACCTTTTGTCTGCTGATAAACTCTGATTCTTTGCAAAGGAGGACACAGAATTAAAATAAAATGTATTTCTATTTGTCGTCAGCAACTATGTTAGCAATGTTCATTTGGTTGTGTAGGGGTATTAAATGCAATACTGTCTTACCTCGTTGTTACAAGTTGTAGCATAACTTGCCCACTGTCCAAGACACAAAGCAAAAAACTAGCAAAGATACACTCAGTTCTGGCAAAGTGTCCTTTGTGTATCAGCTTACCTTTATGGTCCTCTAGTACAGAGTGAAAAGGTGAATAACATAGGGGATAAATGGTCTCAGGTACACACAGTTTGTAAAGATGAAAACGATTTTAATCCTAAAGAAAACAAAAATTTGAAAGGCACCTGACAGAAATATTGAGAATTCTCAGGGATTCCACAGAAACTCACAGCCCCAGCTGTGGTCACAGCTGTCCCCAGCTGTGCAATGGTAGACCAAAAAATGAAAAATGCAAAGGCAGTGCATTTCTGACAAAGAAAGGGAAATATTTCCTTCAACAGTGTGCAGTCAGACTGGAATTCAACACTGCAGGAGGTAGTTGCAAGACTACTGCAGTTGGATTTTACAAAAGAATTGTTCATTAGTTGTTTGTTCATTAACATCTGTAGCTATACAAGCCAACCCTGTGATAAGAGCGTGCAAACTTCCTACCTCAGGGTATAGGAAATCGAGACTAAACCTCCTTGCATACACAATTTTCAACAATGACAAGCAATGGCTAGATGGGAAGATTCTTAATCTACTAAACTTAGTGATAGCTTGCAAATCTGATACTTTTCGTCCTTTAAACCTGCTCCTGAGGCGAGAACACCTGTGTGAATCGTCACAGCAGCAGCAGTTCTTGGGGTTCCCCAAGCTGGACTCACTGTGAATCAGATCTGAGCCATGGATACAGTCAGCTTAAAGCTCAGTTCTCAGAACAACACCAAAGGGAAGGGAATGTCTCTGTGAAGTGATATTACAGAGTATGGAGGTTGTTGAGGAAGATCTAGCAATCATCAGTGTGATGTCTGCTTAATTTGCTACCAGCTGCTTTAACACTCAAATGCTCCTAAAATCATCATATTTTTCTCGATTTTGTCTTTCAGTTTTCCAGTCTGAGCTGTTCTTCCAGGTGCTAACTGTTTTTCTCATTCATGTGGCAAAACACATCTCCTTTTTCCAACTTCTAAACCTTCCACCTCTGTCTGTGATGCACAAATCCAGTACCATTTTTCATCAGTTATCATCTCCTTATTTGCTGTGCGTTGTTCTCTGTTCACATCCTCTTTATCACCCGTGCAAGCTCTCTTCAGGCTGTTTTCTTCCTAATCTTAAACACAGCCATCAAAGGACTTTTCCCACTTTCTCTGTTCAGCATGCCTAATCCCTGGGCATGAAAAAAGTCAGTACCTGGTGTGAGAAATTACACCTAAGACCTAGTTATCTAGAGCACTCCATCATCATGTAATGACTCAGAAGATACACCACTTGGTTTATTGCCTGGATAGGAAGATGTCCAGGTATCTTTTTGCCTTTTCATCAGTTCTACATCTATAGGCTTACACTTCCTACCATAAATTTAATTGCATTTGTTTTGATACTGTGCCTATTGGGAGTAATTCAAGGAGCATTTCTCGAGGTCAGTAGTCATCTGTTACATTCTTCTAGCTCCTTCACATTTCCAGCCTTTCAATCACGTTAAAACATAAAATGTTTTGGATTCTTTTTTTTCATGTAAACAATACTGAGTATTGAGCACAGGGCAAAACATCCGTATGTTAAGCCCTCGCTTTAGAGATGCCCATACTAAGAAAGCCGACACCCCCACACAGGAAAAAAAAAAACAAACAATTTGTGGCTCAGAAAAGCAGCTGAGGAGAACTGAGTGGAAGTGAGCAACCCTAGCCACTTCCAAATCTCTGACGGGTTCAAGGCTAGACAAGTCACAAAATATCGATATCGGTTTAGAGCCTTCTTCTGTAATAACCAAACTGTTTTGCAATTGTTCTGTATAATAATTTACTTCTTTGTGCCTTGTGCATTATAAGTTTTTCATAGCAGGATCTGTGTTAACTTATGGAACTCCATAAATTATTATGACCCCAGTAACATCTGGAGATGTAAATGAACAGAGATTTACTAGCGACCAAGCTGGCAGAGCAGAGTAGCTCATGCCCAGATAAAGGTTGTCTCTAGGGTCTGTATTCATTAAATGCCTTAGAGCTCACATGAAACTGTAAGTTTGAGGAAGAGATTTTGCAGCAGAGTTGGATGTAAACAAAGCCAATATTGTTAATGGTTTGCGTTCTGTGTGATTCCACAGGTCTGCAAGTCCATAATATCACAGTTTCACCAAAAAATGTGAAAACATTACATTGCACACACATTCTGCCTGTACCTAAGCAAAGGTACAACAAATAATAGCAGAACCAAGCCAAGAAATCCTTTTCTTACTCCTGCTCAGTGGATACCCTTTATTTGTCAAATGAATTTACTATAATGTTATATTCACAGAAATTTCTATGCATTGCTCTGGGACACACTGTGAAATTTGGGTGAGTAGCTCAGATACAACCTTACAGAATAAACCCTGCTGTTGAACCCAGTTGTACTGGATCATCCCGGAGGTGCCTCCAGCAACAGCAGTGTGCTGTGGGCTGTGCCACAACTTTGAGAGAGAAGAAAGTAATAGTGATATTCTCAATTTAAACAACCAAGTGCAGTAAAACAGAACTGGCATGTTTTAGCAAGGTGGTTGTTAACTGACAGGAGCTCTGTCCCTTACACAAACCACAGCAGGCTTTGTCTTTAGGAGCAGCCCCTCTCACCAGGCAAGTCAGTACACCTTTCTCAGATTTGTTGAGACTCAGCAGCAAAGCCTAAAGATGGTATTGTCCATCCAAAGGAAAGAGAATCTTTTTGCAGGTTCTGCAGTCCTAGGTTAACAAGCCAGTGGCATGAAATACAGTGAGACTTCATTCACCACAGTGAGAAAAGATCCAGAATGAATGGTCTCTTGGATCCCTGTGAAAATGATGGCAGAAGGAGAAGGAGCAGGATCTGTTTAGCATGTCCCATCTGGAGTATTGTTCTGGGTACTGACAGCAAGGCTAAGAGGTTGGCCAAGTGCACATTCAGCATTACCAGATCTCAGGGAACTCTGGTACAAAGCCAAAACCAAGCTGTGCCATCTGAAAGGCAGAAAAGGTCGGTATTTTGACATCTCATAATTTGGCTAGTTTTGAACAGATCTACATAGTTCCCACAAAAAGCATTTTTCTTGACTCCAAGAGTATACTGCTGCCAAATTTCAAAGCCTATTTGAAAACCATGGAGATATGGAAACTTTTCAAACAAAAATAATGATATTTTTATGTGGTTGAAGGCAGTAGACATCTGAGAGATAAGGGGAATTCATACTGCCCCTGTGTTGTAGTTCAGCTGTTTATAAAACATAGCAGAGCTCCTTAGAGAGTAACATTAGACTTCCTCTTCATTGGTGTTGTATATCTTTTTTTCAGAGCTGCTGTAATCCAGAAATAAACAATATTATTGCAGCCCTTTTAGATGTTGTGACAGACATATTCACGTATAGCTGTGTGCAGCAGTGGAAAGTACAGGTTGAAGGGGCGGGTAAAAGGATAGATACTCGTACTGTTTAAAACTCAGGGATGAAACACATTTAAGTCAAGAACACTTTGCTCTCAGTTAACAGCAAGCAAATCAGGCAATGCAGAGGGAATTTGCAGTGAAAAGGATCCCTTTCAGTATATATTTCATGGTTCTCTTTAAGGAGGGGTCCCCTCTTTTCTTTTATTTTTAAATCAATGTCTTTTATAGCAGTCATTGTGCTCCCTATCCCCCCCACCGAAACGACAGGATGGGTTTCAGTTTATCGCAGTGGGAGCCCAGCAGCCTGGAAGCCAAATGGTGGGATATCTTTGTAACTGCTTGGCAATTCCGATCAGGACAAAAGTTCTCCAGCAGGTTAGAAAGATGGATTCAACGACTGTGGGACCAAAACAAACCAACAAACTTGGCCAAATTAATCCCTCGGTATAAGCTATTTATTGTGCTTTAGTATGATAAAACCAAGAATGAATCTGGTACCTGATGTCTGGCAGTTCTGTCTCAAAAGAATTGTGACCTGGTTTTCAGAGGTACCCACAGCTCTTGTCGACTGCTGTGGGAGAGGAAATCACCCCGCACTACTGAAAACCTGGCCAGTGGTTAATTCTAAATTTTCCCACAGTATAAGATGCCTTCTAAAATGCGTTCTAAGGCAGTTTTTTGAATTCTTTAAAATTTATCAAATCTGGAAAGAAGTTTTTTGGGGAAAAAAATGCAAGCTAGATCGTTTAGCTGCTGTGTTAAGTGGAACAAGTGAACAGAAAAACAAAACAGTATATTATTATTGAAGTTTCTAACTCTCTTTCTGTATACATATCAAGTACTTTGGGGGGTGGAGGGGAATGTACCACACCCAAAACTTCATTTTTTTCTCTCAAGCAACTGCCTGTTTTCTGTTTTTCATGACCAGAGAAAAAAATGCATTGGCATGCCTCGAGCCAAGTACGCACCTGTGCTCTGCTGCAGCTCTGTGCTAGTCCATCATTGATGTGACTAGGTCTTTAGTTGTGATTATGCTTGTCAGTGAAAATACATTTATTTCTGAATTCAAAGATCAGATTTACATCTTCTAGGCTTCAATATAGTTTGTTATGGTCTACTGAAGCACTCTTCAAAAAGTCGTATTTAAGCTACAGAAATATTTCAGTGTCGGTATAACTGTTACTGACAAATGAGTCACAGAAGCTGCAGAGTGATATTGGTTTATTCATTTACTGGCTCTAATGAGTTACAAATGAAACATTCATCATATCTAACATACAGCATATTATACATTTACTGACAACTAGCAGACTACTTCTGTGCTTTTTGAATTGCTTTTGCCACCACACCTTGAGAATGCTAAACTTTTCTTGGAATACCGATTCAATTCTTCCCTTGGGCAAGAATGGAGTTTCTCCTGTTTGATCAATATTTCCTCTTTATTTCTTTGTGCACTGAAGTCATCATTCAGTTAACAGAAATGAATATGATTCCAGGAACAGTGATCATTAGAAAACTACTAGTCCAGAGCCAGAAGAGGGAGCCTAGAGAGCAAAACATTATTATTTGTTTGCCACCGACTTCAAGGCTGAGTTTGGTTTTTTTTTTTTGTTGGATTGGTTTGGGGTGTTTTAAATAATTATTCCACAATAGATCTGCATAGGGGCATAGAAATGGGGATAATAAGAATTGCCATCCCCAAGTTTCACTGTTACACAAAATACCATCAAAGAGTAGAATGCATTGACCTTTGATCATCAGATTTGGAGAAAACACACAGATGCCATAGTGCAAAGCTCAGGCTTTTATTGTGGATCTCAACCACTCCACTTATCATACTCCCACCTTCTTTTGTAGATGTTGGCAGGTAATAAAAAGCATTTCTACTCATAATCTTCCATTTTTCACTGTCTCACCTGCAAATCCTCATTATGGTGTGGGATTTTTTCTCTCCTTCATTGTCATTTTCCTTATTTTGGCCAGTTAAAGAAATGGGGAAGGGTCCTCCCTGGTGCCATCTCTGCTCAGCTGTCCCTGTCCTGTTTTGTATGGGTCACAGGGATCACTTTTAACAAGCACGGTTCTCCTGCAGTCCCCAACCACAGGGAGGAATTCTCTCAGCTCCCCTGGATTCCATCAGAGCCACACACGGTGCCCTGAAGCTGTATTTGTGGCTCCAGAGCCACAGACTCAGTATTATTTTGTGTGGTGGGAGCCAATGTTCCCTCTTAAGAAACAGGTATCTTTAGACTAGATGTGAAGTTCACTAAAATCAGTTTTCCCTGTTTCTCGGGACAAGTATGTCATCAATATCAATCAAGCGTGAGGAAGAAGTAGAGGGAAAGAAGCAGCTGATGAAATCCACCCTGAATCCTTGATTCACAGAAGTGAGATGTACTTTTTAAGTCCTGGCATAAACTAAGAACAAAATCTTTCTTTTCATTCATTTGTTTTCATGAAGGTTGCCTAGAGAGGTTGTGGAGTTTCCAACCCTGGAGATATCCAGAAGCCATCTGGACATGGACCTGGGCAACTAGCTCTAGGTGACCCTGCTTGAGCAGGGGGTTTGGAACAGATGACCTCCAAAGCAAACTTCCAACCTCAACCATTCTGTGATATAATAAGAACTAATTTCAGTTTGTAGACATTATTTAAATTGAATTGAAACTGAAAGGTAACTGTTGTTTTTCTCAACTTATGTTTGTTTATGGTTTTTATTATCTTGAAAAATATGTTCAGCCTTTTCTTGCTTTTTGTTTAGTTGTAACTTCTCTGCTTCTTAGTTTCCTTAGATATCAGATCTCAAAATGCCACAAGAAATTCTCTGATGGTATTTCTGACTCAACTGAAAGTGTAGAACATCTAGAAATCTCTTATTTTTTCCGCCTTGCAGGGGGATTTCTAGATCAAAGGTGCTGAGAAGGAGTCTGGCAAAGAGTATAGCAAGACTTATGTGGAAAATAGCTTCTTTCCCAAGCTGAGGGATCACAGAATGTGATACCAATTTCAACAGTAATTGAGATGCTCAGAGAAACTGACCTCATGTTTTAACACAAAATTTTTGTATTTCCTAAGCTATGTGTTTTAAATTGCTACAATACTTCACAATATCATCAAATTTGCAAGACTGTCTCTCATCACCAGTCGTTACCCTGTAAGTTTCACTGAAAAAAACTGATTGAAGGAATCACTGTTATGAAAGTCTGGTTTCTACACCGCTGACAAAAGGCTTAGACCATGGGGCCCTATTGTTTAAAGGCTCTACTTAGATAGCTAAAGCCTGTTCCAATCAAAAATATCAGAAAAAAGAAAATGATGCTAAACCTAATTGACATAGGTCATTGTAATTCATACTTTTTGTGGAAATAGGCGCAAATCAAAAGAGGCTCCCTTCTATACTAAGTAGAGGCAACTTTTGAGTTGTACTCATTCCAACTCTTATTGCAGTCAGTGGATCTGCCTAAAATGTAGTCAGTGCAGATTTTCGCCCACAGAGTGCTAGTATTCAGCTACCTTCTTTGGCACGCTTTGAGGCAAAGTATTTTTTCCTGTTTTCTAACATTAATCTCCCACCTCTGGATAAAATGAATAAATTCAAAAAAGAACGGAGAGTCCTGGCATCCATTTCAAAAGGTAGTTAGTTGAACTAAGAGCTAAAAGCAAGCCTTTGATAAGAAACAAACCATGCTGATTTAAAAGAATGTTTAATATAATAGTATATTTCCTGTAATTCATAATCCCCACTTCCTTGAGTCTAAAGTTTTACTTTGCCTTTCATAATTCTCATTCTCCCTTCTGGAGTTCATGAAAGAAGATACTTTGTATCATTATTTCCCTTTAATTAAAATCAGAAACAGCCCAGAATCGAGAGATGCCTGAAAGGGCAAAGGAACAGAACACTATGGAAGGCTTTAGGCACGGGAACACAGAGGCTAATCTGAATAACCTAATTTTAGACATTTAAAACATCTATTTGTTTCTAGAGTTATGATCATGCATAATTTTTTCAAGCTGTTTATTGTCAGCTCTGAAAGATTTTCAGACTGAAGCCACTAGTAACATTTTGTTTGCATTGGGACAATGATGTCTCCTTAATTTGTTGATCTTAAGAAATTTCCAGTGGTCCAACTTACCCTTAAAGCTCCTAAGCACAGTCTTATTACTGATACCTCAGGTGTCAGAGGCTTAGGGTCCAGCATCTGATGATAAGGTTCCAAAGCTGAACAGCTCGGGTTGGTTTTCCGTTATAAATTCTACAGTTTACCCACCCCAAACAAATGGACTAGTTGCTTTTCACCATCATCCCTCCTACACTCCGACTTGGAGGGCACAGAGCATTCATGGTGTTTTTTGGTTAGGTGCAGGTCGCTGGAGGAAAGGCACGTTCCCCTACACCAAAGAGGGCATTTATCTCACCTGCCTTCGGTGATCTATAAGATAGGTGTCCAGTTTAGAAAGAGATAGATACTCAGAGCATGAGTTATCTTGCCTCAAAATAGATGGTTAGGAGCAGCAGTATGAATAATTCTCTGGAAGTGCCTAGCCTCTAGTAATAGAGAGAAAGTAGCTAGTTTGTTTACAGTAGCTGCCTAAATTTTGGATAACTAGAATTTGGGAAGACGGACCTCTCCATAGTACCTGACTATTGCATGTCTTTCAGCATAGCTACGTAAGCAGACAACTCCTATCAGACAATAATCCGCAACTGTAGGAGTAACATTCTGAAGGTGGCTCTGCCTGATGAAAATGGGCTTTGCTAGCATGGCAGCAAATGACCAGCTCCTAGGTGTGGAGCTGGCATGTTTGCGGAACCATGGCAAATTCCTTGTTAACTTGTGTATCATCTGCTACTCTAGAATACAACTTAGAGATCTATTCTTACTCTTTTACATATCAAAATGCTTATTTATTTCATAATAGTATTTATTTATATTGCATTTTCAATCCAGGGACCTTAAAACACAAATGGGGAAACTGAGGTTTAAGGAAAATAAGTTAGCATTTTTCCTCTATTTTGATTATTTTTATGCACTTCCAAAGCCTATTTCAATTAATTAGGACTGCTGTGTATTTCTGAGGCAACAAGAAAGGTCTAGCTTTTGACTTCAGTGGCCTTCAACAGGCCTGTTTACCTCATGGGAGACTGGCTATCCAGATCCATTTTTTTCTCATATGTTTACCCATGGATTCAGCTTTTACAGTTACAGGCTTTTAAATACTATGATGCAGATCTCCAGTGATGTTTTTTTCCAGTTGGAAGACAGATAGTAATTTACTCAACCTCTATATTCCAAATGCCTGAACTGCTATGGATATACTGCAGGAGTCTTTTTTGGGCTTCTTTGGCTGCCAAGTAAAATGCTGAATTCACAGTAGGCTTGTTCATTTACTTTCAAATTATAATTTTACCAATTAATTGCAATGGGTAAACTTAGCAACAACTGACATAAACTCCATCTTTTTCAAAAACAGTGTATATTTTCCTTTCTGCTAAAGGATTGAACAACTAAATAAAAATCTGTTTCCAATTATCCAAAGTCCAGTGCACGGGAAGACAAAGGCACTTCAGTAATTTTTGTTGGTCTTTTAGTACCATGATGGGCATTCAGTATAACCTCTTTGTAGTTTTGTTTTAAGATCTTACCTTGGTTATTACCCTGCAGCCAAAGGCAGTTGTGTGCTTAATCTGATGTGTGCGGCACTGACAGCTTACTTTGCTGAGTCAAATTTCTTGTTGTGTAGCTGATAAGCAATAACCGCAGTTACTGGTTTCATTCCTATGTTTTTTCCATGCTGAATCATTAAGAGTTGATGTAACATTACTGAACAATGAGTTTGTTACAGCACTCTTAAATTTGCCCTTTCGGCTGATAAGTACCAAAAATTTTGTTGATGAATAATAAGTGAAATTAGTCCATAATCTTTACCCTCTGATCTCTTTCTTTTGGTGCACGAATAAGTCCCAAACCCATTATGGAGATATAAAACGTGACTTTGGAAGCAAGAGCCTCAAGTTAGACATCTAAATAATAGACCTGTTTTTTAAAATCTTTAGAGTCCTTGAAAGCCTCTGAGTTCCCAGCAGCTCCCCTGGAAGCTCATGCAATCTGCTGGATGGACTTTTGAAAACCAGGCATCCCATTTGCATGCTTTTCTCCCTCAAACTTTAAATAGTTTTTTTAGAGGAGCTGTCACATCCGATACAAAAAGCTGTCACTTTTGATGCATCCCAGTGTCTGTAGACTTCCAGCTAGCTCTGTGCCTTCTTCCCTTATTTCAATGGTTCCTACTTAAAAAAAGATAAACATTTTAAACATCATAACTATAAATGCAAATTGCCCTGTTAATTAACTGTTGATTCAGCCCTAAAAGGTACTGAGCCTCTTTTGGAGGTGCAAGAGCCTTGAACTTTCTTTGCCTTCAATGAATGGGAGTTCAGCTTCCTCCTTGCAGTCTGAGACTCTCCTGAGCATAATTTTGTGGCAGGCTGAACCCAAACTCTTCAAGAATGATTCCTTTTGCTCTAATGCATCAATGCTGAGCCCTGTATCAAGTGAAAGAGTCTTTGACATACACAAGTACCCTTTCCCTTTCTCTCCATCACTCAGAAAGCGGCTTTACTTGTCATTATACTGTAGTTTCTGATACTTAGGGATTATTTGTTTCTGGGGGATGAGAACACGCTCCATGTCATGGAAAGTATGTATATATGCTAGAGAAATGCAAAAAAAGTAGCAAGAGATCACTAAGACAATCAGGAAGCAGGGCACGGCTATATCAATAAATGCTTTTATTCACCAAGCCTAGTATACAGCAAAATGGCAAAAGGCCGGGGGGGTGGA
>Ga0065711_1010110_pt1 | contig 19089 bp, 14 predicted proteins | sample Hoacrofraction12_FD_59098 | JGI IMG/M metagenome (GOLD analysis project Ga0065711, IMG submission 59098) | Hoatzin crop microbial communities from Cojedes, Venezuela - Epithelial fraction 12 v2 (version 2) | ecosystem: Host-associated > Birds > Digestive system > Esophagus > Crop | place... | reverse complement strand
TTTTTTTTTTTTTTTTTTTTTTTTTTTTTTTTAAATCTGCTCTAGCTTCTCAGGAAATGAGTGAGTCTTTCCAGTTATTTCAGTAGAAATCAGATCTGACTCCCTCTCTCACTGCAAAATAGTGTTCAAATTTCTGCTTCTGCAATCTCTCTTCATGCTACAGAACAGCATTCTTGTGAAGACAGAAAATGAAGTATGCTCTAAGGAAAAGCACGATGTCATGAAATCTGACCTTTATGTCAGGGAAACTACAACGTCTGTCACTATGAGGCTTGACCCCATTTGCCATCTTTTGAATAACACAAAATTGAGGGCTTAAATTAATTCCTGAAACTCCCTTGAATTCCTACTGCTGAAAATTGAAAAAGGAAAAGAAAAGGATGATTTCATTTGTTATAGGCCATGGATTTGTGGAATAATGATACATTCAGAAGTATCTAGATGATGCATAAACATTGCATTACATTGTCTAATCCACACTGCGTATAGCAGAGTTAATTAAAAAAAACAGGTAAAGTGATTGTTCAGAAAAAAACCCTTGCATGTTACCATCGGTAATTCAGTTAAGGAACTAGACAATAGCCTTTTAGAGTGGCGGCCAACACGTATTAGTCAGACCACAAGAAAATGGTGGTGTAACTAATGCGATGAACTAGGACCATCGGACCAGGACCTGGATTTCTTTGGACATGACGTGTCTCCTGACGTCATCCCTCACTTGTTTTAACTGAGACACAGTGTTGCTGTCCTCTAAGTGACCCATGAGATGTGTCTCACTGCCATCTTCCCAGGCTCCTGGTGACAGAGCTCTGGCAGTACAGATTGTTGTTGACGTCCTGGGCAATCTCCTGCACCAGGTGCTGGAATGGCATCTTCTAATGCAGCAGCTGTGGGGGACTTCTCTTAGTGACTGATCTCTCACAGTCACCTGGTGCAGGCCAGTACTTTGCAGTTCCTATTATTTTTGGCACCTTCAAAATTTTTGGGTGCCTTGATTTTTTTTTTCGTGTACAATTTTAGCTCATAGAACACCCTAAACAGTGTGTCTAATACATTCCATTTTTATTGAAGTAGTGCTCCTGAAACCCGGAACCAGGTTTCCACAGTCCTTAATGCTGTCTTTTCAGAGGAATAAAATGATGTTCTCCCAAACTCTTCCTAAATCAGTGCCAGCAATGCTGAGAATATTTGGGTAAGAAATAATGGAAAGAAATAGCAGTACAACTGTTATTTTGTACTTCAGCAACTCATTTTATGTTTTTGGCAAATGCAAAGTTAGTTATTGGCTTTGCAAGGCTGTTTACATTTTTGAGCTCAGCAGCTAAGTGAGAGAGTCAGAGAAGATGACTGAAAATGTATTTTGGAAGCAAATACTTTGAGGAGTGCTAAAGAGAAAACTCAAAAAGTGATAAGAATGAGGACAGAGATCAGATTTCTGACATTTAAATAAATGTGTGATAGACCAAAAAACTATGTTCTTTTCACAGAGTTCTCATACTAACTATACAGGTTATTTCAACATGCCATGTTATTTTTTTAAAAACAATCTATGGGTTTTAATGTGAAGGTTCTGAGTTAAGAGGCATAGTATTGGTGAATGGACACACATGCCAAACCATTTATAAAAGTGGCAAGTTAACCTCCTCAGATAAAGGACTACAGTGGAGACAATAGGAAACTTTCACGGTAGCTTAGAAGTAGTGGCAGATGATGGTTTACTTGTGCTGTAGATGGGAGGATCACCATTTACTAGCATCAGACTCTAGGCAAAAAGTTGTTCTGTTCTTTTCCCATGTGCCCTCTGCTCAACATTTCTTCTCCCTTTCCTGACCCCTGCTAGTGGCTGCACTCTGGAAAAACCACATGCCTTTCTCACTCCTTTTCTGTTTTCCCGCCAAGTCCAGCTGCCCACTTTCGTTTGCTGCGTACAAAGCACCTCTGCCTCCATTCTGTACAAAGATAGAAGTGAAAAGTGGAAACAAGATTATTAAATGGACCTTTTATTTTTTATCTCAGTATTTACCTTTTAATCTGTTAAAATACTCTGCAGAATTTTAGTCTTATTTAGGAGACATAAGCCTCGGTAACTTTGCTGGTTGTTTCATCCAGAAACAAACAGTGGTATATTAGGGATGGCTGTTACCCATGATTAACTGCTGTGTAATGACACATTTGGCCTTATGGGCAACAGCTCAAGATAAGTCTTTTTGAAAGTCATTACATACCTTTAAACTATTACTCAAAGGAATTTCAGCTGAAACATTTGGTGGTGCGATGTCCTACCTGAGAGTTGGATAGCCAGGGAGTATTCAAGATACTCCACATTCAGCTGAAGCCTGAAATAATGACTTGGAGGAGCATGTTGCCCATGTCCTCCATCTACATGATTTAATTTTAATAAGCTAGGTTCTCTGTGATCCAGAGGATTCCTATTATTTCAATCCTTATAGTTCTCTTCCTCTCTTCAGTGAGTAGATGATAGGAAACGTGTGTTCCTCCAGGCATGTATTTATTCAAGACCTGTTCAAATTAATATCTGTATCCTCAGGTGTGGATTGATTCGGTTAAGGTAGAAAGGAAAATGCTTGAAGAATAAAATATCTCTATGGTGAAAATATCAGCTCAGTATAGAGAAAATGTCCATGGCTTTCTAAGAATTCTGTGACCCAGAAGTGCATTGCCTGAGATTTTGGTGAAACACTTGAATAGTTAAATTAAACAGACCCTTTACTTCTTAAATCTAATTGGCACATGTCTTTTGCTTTCCCAAATATTGCGTATTTAATCTTAACTCACTCCTCCTTTCCTCTGCGAAGTACAGACATTCAAAGGTTCCTGTGACCCTGATTGTAGTAGCTCCAAAACCGGAGAAGACAATTAAAAAGATAACCTGGTGATAAAGGAAAATAAATATTAGAGCAGTACTAAATAATGCTGGGGTCAGATGTGTTTTAAAATGTCATTTTGTTCACCTTTTCCTTTACATTGGACCTTTTCATTTAGGTGGATGACATAAAAGAACTGCTAGCTCTCTCACTAGCACGGGAGTACAACTGATGATAGACTAAAAGGTGAAAGAGTGCCATGTTATGATTATGATTACTTAGCTTTTTCGTTGGCTGGAGAGTAAATTGTCACACAGAAAAGTCTAAGAAAGGGCTCTAAGAGAAAGTTGTGCAATGTCTTATGCTAAAGCCATGAATAATTGACATAAAGCATTCATCAGGCAAGTATCAGTGAGCCTATCATTTTAATTAATGTGCCAAAGTCACAACCTTAAAGGATTCAGTAGAAATTTCTACTCAGAATCCTCCAACCAGACCATACTCTGGAAAGGTTTGGGCTTGTCTGTTTGGTTCAATTTAGGATAGGTTTTGACCCAAGACTAAGCCATCTTCTGACATGAATCGCTGAGTAAATACACGAAACACAGCGTTAAGGCTGAGTTTGCCCTGCAGGTGGTGGGAATGGTGGAGAACAGCTATTCCTTACAGCTCCTCCTTGACGTGTTTGGGTGCACCGTACACTTCACTGCAGAAGTGGCTACATTGGTGTGGAGGGTTTCTTCTTCAGTTGTTTGCCTCTGGTCGGTCATGCTGGACACTCTCCAATACACAGGGGTGCAGCTGAAGGCGTTGTCCTCCTGTCGGGCCACTGCTGAGGCCATGCCCTGGGGCACGCACAAAAGCACCGTCTTCCTCCCAGGGAAGCAGTGGAGTCACCATCCCAGGAGGTGTTCAAAAAACGTGTAAATATGGCACTTCAGGCCATGGTTTAGCAGGCATGGTGGTATTGGGTTGATGGTTAGACTTGATGATCTTAGAGGTCTTTTCCAATCTTAATGATTCTATGATTCTCCAAGATCCTCAGGCAAGAGACTGTTAGTAACAGCATGGCAGTGTGGGAGGCCTTAGGGAAACCTGCTTTGTGTAGCCTGCAAGGCACAGACCCCTCCTGTGTGCCTAGAATGGGCAACAGTGGCAGCTTCCACACTGAGTCGTGGCCAGGCAGGGCCATGGGGACAGGGACGTGGCCGGGCCAGGCCAGGATGCAGGCCTGCAGGTGGGCCTGGTGCAGGCAGGGCTGCGGGCAGCTGGAGGCCGGCCCTGCTGTGGCCCCGGGGGGCTGAGATGGGGTCCTGGGCCGTGGGCAGGTGGGGGAGACCCGGGGGGCTGGGCAGGAACAGACAGGGCTGTGGATGCCCGCAAGGCCCTGAGGTAAATAACGGGCAATTCTATTTACAAACTTATCAACACTTTAACCATAAGATGGAGCCAGTAATTAACTTGTACTAATGATACAGAGCTGACTGGACAACTTCGGAGGAATGTCATATAAACCCTGTACAACGGAGACAGAGCAGATAAGTCTAGTGTATCCAGAGAGTTAGATATTACATACCTTTATTCCGTATGAAATTTCTAAATATTCATTGTCTATTAGGAGCTGAGAAATTATTTTTAGGGAGTTGAACATATAAGACAAGACTGTATTTTCACAACTGCAGCATATAATAGAGAAATAAAATGCATTATATCGTACAAGGTAGTAAGTTTTTCCCATGTAGTCCATAAATATAGGGATACTGTAAAATGATGTCTGGTTTTGCAAAATGTACCAGACCATATCACTATCCATTAGATCAGCCTAAGGGCATGTTTCTGAGGAAAATATTTGCCTAATGATCTTTGCAATGTTTTTGTTTGTTTCCTAGCAGGAGCATAGGAAGTAATAAAAGTTAAATAAGGTTAATATAAGAGGATTATGGATTATTCAACTTTTATCGGTTTGGGTGAGAAATAACACAATTATTTATAGAGCTAGAGCTCTAGAGAGCCAATAGGATGCTATACATCCAATTTTTCTACTATGGTGCCGATATTGACAATAATAATAATTCGGGTTTCATAATGTCTTATATTTATCTGCAAAGATAACTTACACATCATGTGAAAGCACATTTTCAGCCATGTTTTTCTAACAGCAGTAGTTTGAATTTCTATTACTCTGCAGATAAATTTTACCTCGTGGTTTTTGATTGCAACTAGAATGAGGTATTTGGGTTATTGCATGTTATTGTAAGCATAAAATAGATATAAACAAGGCCAGTTGATTAGGTAGCTGTGGGATCTGATAGCAAAATCTGGTGTTAGGCTCATAGTCCAAGATCAGAAAGTCCACAGCCTCATAATACAAAGCACTGATCTGATATAAACATGTTTTGTTGGCTCTGCTAACTCATTACTAGAGAGCTGGATAATGTTCTGCAGACTGTGTAAAACATACATGGAAGTATGAGCTGACATAAACTCCATATTGTGTACTCTAGCATTTCAACAGATATGTAGTTGTATGTTCACATCTAACAGGGATCAGACTTGTGCTGCTGAGTGGTTGAATGGTGCACAGAGGTAAATGATAACAGTCGAGCAACCAGGGAGTGCCTTAATAGGAGTCATAAAACAGAAATATTGCATCTTCAAACCAGAAAATCTCACAGCAAAAAAGATCTTTGCAAATTTTACTGACAGCAATGGCAACTTAACACAACATGATCTAATAAGAAATAACACTGGCTAAAGCTCATATGCTTTGCACACCAAAACTATTGAAACTGTCCTCCTGGTTGCTCTAGGAACACGGCAATTCACAAAAAAAGAATCTGAATAATGTGAGAATCAAATATTCTCTAAATTGCATACTTAAGGCCTGATGATGCCTTAAGCTTGTATAGTATTTTATATTTGCTTAATGTTAATGCCAATTCTAGTGACTTCAAATGCTGGGTGGGTAATCTATAAAGGGACAAAATAGTGCATCCTCAGGTAGCCAGCTTGCAAAAAACCCACCACTACAGAACTAACTTTAAAAAAAAATAATAGTAAATTCTAACAAGATTAGTCAGGTCTTTAAACCTATTTGCCGAAAAATCTGAGTAAGTGGTTCATTCCCAAGCTGTTGATGTTGAAGTTCTGGTATTTGAAACTGTGTTTGTTTTGACAGAGCTCCTGTTTTCCTGCTTTCCTTGCCAGGATGCCATTAGAACCAAACATTCTTTATTATTCTGTTGTGTGAGAGTGAGATGTTATTGCAAAGAAAAGAACAACTTTGTTTACTACTAGACTGTTATTATCAATGTACAATTATTACTAGGTAGGAGAGTACCAGCATTATATAATGACTGAAGTTGTGCATTTGATATTAGATACAGCATGTGATATTTTTTTGATTGAATATATTTGTTGCTGTGTACAGTTAGAAAAGGTAATGCTAGTTATGGAGGAATACATTTTATGGTCAGAGGGAAACTGTAATTTTCTTTTGACAGGTCTCCTTTACGACACTGGTCATAGAGTTTCATCCACCTCAGCTACAGATTTCTTAAGGAAAGAGCAGGAATGGGAGAAGAGCAGGAAGTCTGCACATTAGTAGTGATGGGTGTAGTTATGCTTCCAGCTGATGTGAAGTGGTTGCAGCAGTATGGTGCTGGTTTAAACTGGGATTGCGTCCACATGTTCTGTTGAGGTCAATAACTTTGTGTATGAGTAAAGTCAATCTTCAAGAAAGGGCATCCAACCCTGATCTGAAGAAATCAAATCAAAAGACCAACCTTTGTCTTGAAGAAATCAAAGGCTGTACCATCCACGTCCTCCTTTGTAGCTTATGTATTTCTAATTTTTCTAGTTCAAATGTGTTTGGGTGCTGCTTTTGCATGAAATGTCAGACAGATTGTAGGTAGAAGTAACTGCTGCTGTTCAAATTAATTAATTTGAACAAATTAACTGTTTCAGAAAATTTAAAATGGAAGCATTTTCTATATCAGATTCTACTTCAAATATATGTAGTGATAATGAAACAGGCTCACAGCTGCCTGTTACCAATGATGTTTATAGCACCTCCCGAGTTTATGCCTCTTGTAAATCTTCTCTGAGGATTATTGGTTTGAACGAAGACAATGAGAAACCAGGAAAGAAAAAATTGTAAATAGCCTTTACCAGGAAAAGGTATGAAGTAGAATAAGAAGCTGTACAGCAGAGAAAATATCTTGTACTTCCTATAAAATTCAAACGTTTTTTGAAAAACTCATTCTCAGATCTTTTATTCATTTTTAGAATGGCAAGTGTTGGCAATTACAGAAAAGTATGTGATAAGTGAATACGTAGATATACTAACTGCAAAAGAGAATAAAAAATGAGCCTTTCAGAGAGGAACATATGGAATTACAACCACACCAAAAAAATGATATATATGATCACTAACATACGATAGAGCAACAGTATTTATTTTTCACAACTTGTTATAGATGCAGACAGATATCATTTTAGTATTTGCTGGCCAGGTTCCCTCTCACTCGTCAATACTGTAATGGGAGTTTCATGGCCACCTTAAACTGGCATACCCTCAATAAGATTCTACATGAACTTTAGCATATAGCTACCCAAATACTACTTGTGCCAGTAGAAACATGGTCTGATACTAGACAGAGAGGAAGCCCTTGCTGGCAGGAGATACCGACTGTTTCTTTTGACAGCAGTGCCTGCTTTATGTCTTTGGAAATTGGTTGTGAAATTACAGCTTGTCATTAGATTTCAGAAATGTCTTAGAAATTTCCATAGCAAGGGCAATGATTAATGTTAAATCTTCCTAGCTCATGAAAAGTTTTTTTCTTACCTTCCTTGTCTGCATTGGATACAATATATATATATCTCTTATTCATCCCAAAGAACTGCTTTGCTTTTATCCTCAAACCCTTAAAACTTCTAAAAGAAAATAGCCCATCTCATTCTCATTTAACCCAGCAACAATCAGTTCTATGCTATCTCACTGCCCTGTCCTCTGTGCCACAGAAAGAACAATTTCTATCCATTTCCGGTCAGTTTCCATCTAGGCAATTCAGTGCCTTTGCTGTATTCAGACCAAGGGTTCCTTAGCACTCAGCAAGAGCATCTGCAGCCTGTTTTTGCCTGTGTCTGTGTCTGAAAAGGGATGTAAGAGTCTAACACAACCTTTCTTCTTACCTGAGGGCAAGCCATCAGTATAACAATGATCATAGGTTTGTCAGGTTACTCTGACAGACCGTAAATACTCATATCTTGCTCCTAGATCAGATAGGAAAAAAGTACTGACATCAAGTGTACTGCAAATGCAATAACTAGTATTGCTGCTTCTATGGATATTTGAAGTTAATCACAGCTGATAGGAAATGCTTCATGTGGGTATGTTTTCTGATAGCAGGGATGTTGTATTTCTCTATTATTTCTTATTCTGTTGGAAAAGGCTTTATTTTCCCTCTCCTTTCTGCCTGCAGTTTATTTGGGCTTTGAACAATAAAGTAACCTAGCTATTGAGTTGTTTGACTAGTGGAAGTGCTAACTTTGACAAACATGAACAAAAACAAGGTACAGAATGTTTTTTACTGTTGTCTTCAAAGGGACAAGTCTGGAACATCAAAAATATATACAGAAAGTGTGGACAAGTATAAAAATTGAGTATGCTTTGTGGCTGGAATTGTTGAAGAGACTCACTGGGGATAGCTGGTTGGTGCCTGGTGAGAATGCAATTTGCCTTCTGGAAAGTCTTGTCTTAGAGTGCACCGGGAGCATTTAACCACCTTTTTGCTCACTATGGAAATTTTGCTAAAATAATGTTCTGTTACTCCCAAATCCATCTTGGATCTTGTCAAAATACAGATTTTAAAACCAAACAAAAATGTAGGGACAATGTATGTACTAAGTTGTCTCACAATTTCAGACACCTTCCAGAGATGTCAGCTGTATAGCATATTACAAAAATACCTCACTCAAATATAATGGCTTTACTTGTCTGTATTTCGGAAGAAACATCACCAGGACACGAGCTGGTAATGTGCACTTGCAGCCCAGAAAGCCAACTGTATCCTGGGCTGCATCAAGACAAGCATGGCCAGTACGGCGAGGGAGGTGATTCTGCCTCTCTGCTTTGGTGAGACCTCACCTGGAGTCCTGTCTCCAGCTCTGGAGCCCTCAGCACAGGAAAGACATGGACCTGTTGGAACGGGTCCAGAGGAGAGCCACAAAAATGATCAGGGGGCTGGAACACCTCTCCTGTGAGGACAGGCTGAGACAGTTGGGGTTGTTCAGCCTGGAGAAAAGAAGGCTCCATGGAGACCTGATAGCAGCCTGCAAATACTTACAGGGGGCTTATAAGAAAGCTGGAGAGGGACTTTTTACCAGAGCCTGCAGTGTCAGAACAAGCGGTAACAGTTTTAAACTAAAACAGAGTAGATTTAGATTAGATATAAGGAAGAATTTTTTTTTTTTATCATGGGGGTGGTGAGACGCTGGAACAGGTTGACCAGAGAAATTGTGGCTACCCCATGACTGGAAGTGTTCAAGGTCAGGTTGGACAGGGCTTTGAGCTACCTGATCTAGTTGAAGATGTCCATGCCCAGGGCAAGAGGGTTGGACTAGGTGGTCTTTAAACGTCCCTTCCAACCTGAACCTTTCTATAGTTCTATATTATTCTGTACTGTACCTTTTACAGATTTTCATGTAGAAATATAAGATCAAAAAACAATCATTATTTAAATTGTTTTGCTCTTTATAGATTTAAATAAGCATCTAAATTAATCTACCCTTAAGTGCATGTTTTGTGTACTTAATTTGTTTCCCTGCAGTGCCAGAAGCCAAGATATTATTGTGCCTTTGATGAGTGTTTCTGAGGTTGCCATAATTTCCTGGTTTTCAGAGAGAAAATGGGTTAATATCATCACACAGTTACAGGTAGCTTGAGTCTGCCAGTTTTCTACTAGAAAAGGTGATGTGCAGTGCCTTCTTGCCTACTTCGAGCCTGCAGGCATTTAACCTGAAATCTTCTGCCCTAGTTCTGATTTTTCACTCACTCACTCACTCACTCACTCTTTCCCTTCCCCCAGCTCCCTCTCACACTCTTTTTTTGTCTGCATAATCTAGAAGGGCTTTTTTCTCATCCACAGGAATATTTGTGCGTGAAGGATTTTCCTGTAGCTGACATTGTGTTTGGGTAGTTGAATTTTCTATTTCTTTTAACTTCTCATGCTTAACTTGATCATATTATGCTGCAAGCATCTTGGAGCATATTAGAGATGTACTAAATAAATAGACGTGTATGTTCTTGATCTATTTTAATCAAATAGATATAGATGATATATTTTTTATCTATCTATCTATCTATCTATCTATCTATCTATCTATCTATCTATTTCAACTCATTGAAGACATAGTAAAGATTATTAAGCATTCAGGGATGACTGAAGTGCCATGGTAGTTACAAAAGTGGTGCAAGAAGCACGGGGACACTCAAAGCAGTTAACAAACACTTGAAGCCAATACCTTGTAATGATCAAACTCTGCCTTTATCTGGGTTTCAAAAACAAAGAGGGATAAATAAATTACATAAATGTATTCAGGAGCACAAATCCTCTAGAGTAAATGTCAAAGCAATTGTAAACCACAACATCTTTAAAATTAACAGCTAGTAGAAAAAAGCATGTGTCTGACGCCTGGAAGACCAGTCGATTTCTTTTCGGACATAGATCTGGGAGGAGGAAAGTGAATCTTGAAATGTCACTTGAGGAGGGGCAGAACAGGAAGGAGGAACTGAGAAAAGTCACACATGAAGCAGAAGAGATCTTCATCATATTTTGAGAGCTATACTTGTGATTAAGCTTGGCTGTGAAAAATATAGATGTCATTGCTGTTTTACTAGTATGAGACAATAAAATGTCATTAACTTGCAAGCAACCGCATTTCTTATCAGACAGCCAAGAGGATAAGAGAATCTTGCCTAGTTCCACTAGTAATTTTATATGTAAAGGCAACAGTTTTGACTTGCTTCTATGGAATGTAATAAGAAATAAATCTGAAGTTTATCCTGTAAATTTATTGACATTAAGTGCCTGCTCATAAAACATTTATTAGGAATTAAGTGTGTGTTTAAATAGTTTGTTGCAACAGTGACAGAGCTGTGCTGAAATATACCCAGTGCATGTCTACACTATAAATTGGAAAGCTCTGTAATAACATCAGAATGAGTTTCAAATGAGATAGTCCTACAAAATGGAGGCAGCAGAGCCTATGGGCTGTTTATATGGCTTGGTCAAGGCTGAGGACTATTCTGTGCTATGTAGGCACGTAATTGTTGTAGCTAAGCTGGGAATCTAAAATAATGCTTTATTGTTTAGTACAGATATGAACCACTGATTTTTATTGTTAACACAGTGAACACTCGACGGCGTAGTAGTAACAGATGGTTCCATTAATGCAGTGGGGCTAAACAGAAGAGTGAAGACGTAGTAATAGATATTTGCAAGCATAATGTGACTTGAAAATTGGAAAGATATTTCTGTACTAATATGTATTGCCTAGTAGTTTGAACATGCAAGTAGAGTTAAAGATATAGAGTATCTGAATAGCAGTAAAGGGGTACTATTGTGCAGATATAAATTGGAATCTGTCAATCATCTCCTGCCTTCCTATAAAATAGCTATATAAGATGGATTTGAAGAGGATCTTGTCCACAGGCATATATGTTGGCTTTATGATATCAGAGGGAGCAGAAAATGCATTGAGTTTATCAGCTTGCCTGACATCCGTGATAAAGAAAACCTAGAAAATAAAAGAAGGAAGAAAAATATATGCTATTTGTTCTTTCGTATTTCACAGCTAAGAAAAAAATGCTGCTTTTTAGAAATGCAAGTACTTAGATTTTGGCTACTGATTAAGTAAAGCTAAAGATCTGGGCAATGATCAATTTTATAAGTGAAAATCTGAGATTTTTAAAACTAACATTTAACTAAATTCTTGATTGTAGAATTTTTCCCTGTGGTATACAGTGGGAAGCAGCCTGAATTAATAGCAACTGTGGGAGCTGGGGAGAAGCTTACAAAATTTCCTGAGTCCTACCTGACCATCCATAAGCTTTTTAATTAGCCAGAGCAATTGTCAAACTGTTGCCTGCCAGAACAGATGAAACATTTCCTTAGTAGTATCTTGATCAATGAAAATGATAGGCATTGAGGTAGGAAGTATCTCCATAGGTATGGAGAGGTATTTGCCTCTGTGGATTGGACTAGCAAACAAGTGCCCCAGCAGCACCAGCAGCTAAGGTGAGTTTGGGTGACTGACTGTTGTTGATGAGACCAGAAGGCCACAGTAACCTAATATCCCATCTTTGACAGTGGCTGAAAGTGAATGCTTAATAAATAATAGAAGAATCAGGACAAGTTGTATGGTAATTTCTTCTGATAGTCTTGCATCCTCGCCCTATTTTCAGCTTGGGGACTGGAGAGTTGAATGTAGTTTCCATGTACTTTGTAAAGCACAATTATGTTTTCTTCAGTGTATTTGTCTGAACAGCAGCAAAGACTACTGAATCTTCATTTAATTCTTTGGACCTGTGGAGATCTCCCTAAACAGCAGATTACCAGAAACATGGACAGCAAAATGAGGATGGATTGTTCTCTTATTCTCCGAAATGCTAAGGAAAGCACAAGCCTCAACATGCGCCATAGCAGTGCAGACTTGCCAATAAAGTTCAAGAGGTACTCAAAAGCTGCGAGGGTGGTCTTGTGTCATGGAGCTGTGTACTGCTCCAGGCTTCCTTCGTCTTCAAGTAATACCGTGCATGACTGGGGATGACAAAAGAGAAAACCCTTGGTTTTGTTTACTTTAAAGAGGCAATCCCTGAAGCTGCTGTCGAGTCCTGAGCTGAGGAGTGTCTGTGGGAAGAAGTTGTCCTATTCTTGTTATTTCAGGGCTCTGTGGAATGGGAGCTGCTTGAAAGCATTATACTGTGCCAAAGGAAAAGACAGTGGCCTTGGCTGAAATACATCTTGCAGAAAAGGCTGTTTACGGTCCCTAGCATCTTCCCCTGTGTCCCTGCCTTTTCTAGACACTCATAACAAATGTTGCTGTTATGTAAAACTCCTGATGTGTCAGGTTTCTAATCTTTCTAGCCTTGAAATTCTCCCCAAGCCCCGCTCTTTTCCCGAGTCATTTGTCCTGCTTCTTCTAACCCCTGCTCTGTCCTTCCCAAAGAACGCTTCTTTTCTGTATTTTCCATATATTCCACCCCACCACTATTTAAGTCACAGGGAGGTTTTTAACAGTTATCTGCTAAAAGACTGGCTCAAGTGCAGTTCCAGATGAAATAAGAGAAAGTACATTTGTTAATTGTTTGGTTTCCATGGCACCAAAGACTTCAGGCTTTTTCTCTCTTGTTTTGACAAGCCGCCTTTGTACTGAGAGACCATAGAGATCGCAAGTGGGTTTTATGCTGATTACTTTTGTGATAGTGGCTCCTTTGTAACCAGGAAATGGCAAATACACAGCTAGCAGGACTGCCAGACATAAGGGTCTCGTAGTCTGTTACTCTTCTTCATACCACAGAAGTGGGCTAAGAGAAATTTTGACTGTATGAATGACAGGAAGATGCAGAGCTGAAGACAGGCTGGTAATTTCTCTGTACAAGTTTTTTTCCCATTGAACAAGCTGCCTATGTGTGTGACCTGGAAGCAAGTACTTGTTTAAGAATGATGATAGAAGTGCTGTAAGGTAATCATTTATGTTATTCATTAGAAAGGGTCTCCCTGAACCTTTGCTTAGTACTTACGTGTCTGTGCCAGAAGGAACAAGACAGGTTTATTAGATATGAAATATTTTATATCTCCTACCAAGGTACTTAAAAAGCTACAGTGTGTTTCACATAGAGCTCACAGTTCTTGGGGCTAGCATTGCCCTCTCTCTCTCCCACCTTACTGTCTATCTGCATTGTTGTGTATATCCAAAATATCCTATTGACTGCTGAAAAGTGAAGATTTTGGTTGGAAAAAAATTGCTAGATGGAATTCTTTGTAATATTTTTTTTGCATTTAGTTGTTAAATGCTACAGAACATCCATTCAGCAATGAATCTACTTCAGAGTTAGGTAGTATATGGTTAGTACAAGAAAAATTTGTTCAGACTCTGAGATGAATAATTTAGATGATATATATTACCTGAATAGTGAGGTTTTATTTGAGTCTGGTGCATGGAAAAGTAATGGCAGTTATTTTGAAGAGCCAGTGGCCTAAATAGGTTGCCTTTATGAGTGATCATGATGAAGGTGGAAATGGAAATGAAAGGAGAACCCTTGTGGTAAGTGATAAATCCATCAGCTGTCAGTCTGTCAAACTCTGCATGCATTTATCCTCCTCAGTACAAGAAGAGGATGAGGTCATCACTTTTGGGCAGCCATGAGACAACCAGATTGTCGCTGTCTGGAGACAAAGATGTGATTTTTTCACAGTAACGATGAGGCAGCCTCCCTTTTCCCAACCCCTTTGTACTGCTAGATGCAAGAGGACCCTGAAAAGGATCTTTACATCTGACCAACACAGAAGCACTCAGGGGGCCGATGTGTACCCCTGTATGTAGTGGACCTTATATTAAAATCAAAGTATTCCAAAACAAAGCCTTCCTAGTCATGTCTTCTCCACAAGGCAGGTTGTCAGGTGCACATCAATCTCTTATCGTCTACCTGTGGGAATAGTCCCACTGTTTGTCTCAGTGATGTGTCTGCCTTTATCCCTTTGGGAAATTTCACTGTGGAGAAAGTCAGATTTATCACCATTTGTTTTTCCCCCAGAACCACGAGCATCTTTCACGATCTATTTAAAAGCAGTATTTCAAAAGATGGGCAACTACAGTTTTATTTCTGCCTCTTTTTTAAATCAGATTTTGAAAAGGAAAACACAGCTATCAATTTAACAGTATGCTTGCTTTTCTGAAACTGATCTTTGCCACTGCAAAAGACCAAAGGATGCCATTAACTTAAGTATTTATGGATGTATTTCCTCGACTATAGATTAGGCAATAAGCTATTTTATCAGGGAAACAGAGTTCTTGTCTTTTTCTATGTTGCTGTGTATTCTGACATCACATTTTATTTCTTAGACTGGTTAAACAAAGCCTGAAAATAAAGTGACTAGTTTGCTTCATCCAGGGTGTTGTTTTTTAATTTGCATTCTGTTTTGATTTTTTTTTTTGTTGGTCTTTCAGTTGATCTTTGATAGGAAGATGCAAATTTAAAAAAGGAAAATTGTAAGACACTTCTACTGGGCAGCTTCATAACCTGAAGATTAATTTGTGCTTCTAAATCTTCATCAGTGAATTTCAGAATTCTGAAATTGTAGTTGTTTCCTTTTTTCTACTATTGTGTGTCCTTTTTTTTTTTTTTTGTATTCTTTTCTACTTTATTCTTCCTTTTCTTTTTTAATGGAACATGGAAATATGTTCAAAATTAAGTGAATAAAACAGTTTAAGATCTTTCTTTGCTGAGAGGATGTCTCTGGCAAATTGTGTTTTTTTTCTCAGTGGCTTCCAGTTCAAAAACTAACTCTACTTGTAAGCATTGTATACTGGAATTGATTTCACTGTGTACTAGTTTATGTGCTTATTTGTGGGGGCTATTAATGTACATATTAATAGTGAAATGTTACGTAACATCTGATACCTTCTACTTATTACCACTGTTTATTTTTGTTATAGGTGTGAATTACAGTGAAAGCAAATCTTACCCCTGTTCCAGAGTCAGAATACTTTTTTCTCAGCTTGTTTCTGTGTTTGAATATCACAGGACCTTATCCGATATTAGTGCTGCACATGTACTCTTCCATTTGGAAAAGAACCAGGTAAAAATCGATGATAAAATTGTCATAATATTATTGTGATAATTGCGATAGTTTGCCATAGTGGATCAGTGGAGAGAAGCTAGGAGGTTGTTCTCAAAGAGCCCGCAGTAATGCATTACGGTTGTTGCTTCTTGATGTTGTCCCTGAGACAGCACACTTCTACCACACCAGAAATACTGGGTTTTGCTTATGTTGGCACAATTAGTTTCCGATTCCTACATTTTTGTATAAAAAGCTCTTTTTTTGGCATAATACCACAATTTCTTCTGAAATAGCTGGTAATGGGTTCTTTCAGTCACTTCTTATAGAGATGAACTGAAAGTCTCAAGGGAAAGAAGGGAACAAGGAGAGAAGAAGAAAAAGGTGGAGGAGAGGAAGTTGCTTCAGTTACTTCCAAAGGGAATAATTTGTTACATTTCCAGCTCAGCATGCTCATCAATACCGGTGGAGAATCTGCAGTACATGTTAAACAGTTCCTTTCTGCTCTGTATAACTAGGCATGATTTCCTGCAGCGTACAAGAAAAACAATTCCACTACCAATAATCTACAGACACTTCTACCAGCCACCTCTGTTTTTGGGAAAAATTCCATCTGTCTAACAGTTCTGACTTACTAGGAGTTGATGCATCTTTTTTATCAGTTTCTTTTTCAGAAAATGGTCAAGAGCAATCTCAGTTATAAACCCCTAGATATTTTTTAGCTTTTGTCCTGATAATTTCTTCCTCACCCTTCCTGGAGAATTATCTATATAACCTTCATAATTTATATCTTTATATAGTAACAGTAGCTACCTGTGTACATGATTTATCTTAAATACTTGATACAGAGAGGTCTGATCTATGTGATTCAACACTGGGATATAATTTCTGGTAACAATAAAAAGCCCACACTCTGAGATTCACACCCTTGTACTGAAACTCTTCCTTCTTTATTGGTATATAGTTTAACATTAATTTTAGGAAGGCACTTCTTGCTCCAGCAGTAATGTTAAAGTACCCCATGAATCAAAAGCACACGTAGCTATGCAGAAACAATTTTTCTTCTGGTCATAGATGATACGAGCTGGTATAAAGGAAGACAGAGTATAATGCACACTAGGACTGATGAAATTACCAGCCTTTGGATACTCATGAAGCTTGGGATAGTGAATGAAACTACATTTTGAAATAATAATAAATACTACTACTGGCACAGTAAGATATCATTGTGTAACCAAAAGTAGAAACTTCAGATATGGAGTTTGGAGATGTGATTTGCTCTTTCTTGACTTTCAGAGAACCATCTCCCTCCCTACTGAATACTACTGTGCTTTGGCAGATGCTTAACTTTTGCTATGGAAGCACCACAGGATCCCAAAAGATACTGAAACCACCTTGTGACAAGCATAAAACACTCTGACTAGGAGACTTTCTCAACCAAGGACAGTGCACTCTAAACATATTCAACTTTTAAGCTGAACTGATTTCAGATACCCATTTCAGACAGGCTTCATCAGAAGACTAGTATGTGTGGTTTAATTAGCAATAAATAAGATTCAGGTCCATCACTTATTTTTAAAAATCATGGTAACATTGAGGAGTTCTCCCTTACCTCTCTTTCTAGACCATGGATAGTTTGGTGGGGAGGGGGGTGGGGAGCAATACAAAAGCCAGACTGGTGGCTTTGCTGGAGATGAATAACTGTGGCTCTCTTCAGAGTCCATCAGAATGACTCCTCCAGAAGGCAGATATCTATCATCAGAAGTTATACGTATATGCCCTTTGCTCCTAGGTAAGGTAAGAATACTGGGGAGATTTCCTCTTCTTCATTAACACTGCTGTTGCAGTCAGTAAACGTTCAGCCTCTGTTGAGGTTATTTAGTCAGCCCTTTTGAGAGCATGTTCGTTAGGTAACAGCCCATTCTTCAGTGCTCGTCGAAGAGCATGCATGACGTCTGTTTAGAACTGCAAGGCTGGTTAGGCTTATGAAAGCCCTGCTGTGCACAAAAGTCTTGCAGCAGGTACCACATTTAAACACATAGTTCTCCAGTCCAATGTCTAGGCTACAACATCAGACAAGTGAGAATATACTCAATGAATATTTTTAAGTGTTTACTCTTCTGTTCATCCTGGATGAGTAGCATGTTGCAGTTATCTTATTTTTCCTCTCAGGAAACAGTATGTTTCAGGGTGAAAGATACTGTTCATCAAACTAAGGACTTCTTCAAAATATTTTAGCTTTGCCATTTGGCTTTTGTCTGAGCTGTATCACTAGAAAAGATGAAAACACTATTTTTATAACTGAGAGCATTTTACTGTCTGGAATGCGTGATGTCCTTTCTTTTCTACTGTACAGTTAAGGTAGAGCTGCAGGGAGCAAGGCTGCTGACCCTCACCCTGAAAACGGAACAGAAGCAAGATCATGCCCCCCTCCCCCCCTGAATTCAAGTCTGTGGATTTTCAGACCTCAGTTTAAGCACTATCTCCATAGTCTTCTACTTATTTATTGATATGTTTCTCTTCAGAAGGAGAATGCATTTGATGTGAATAATTTGTTCCACCCATAAGTACTGAGCTCTTCTGGTATATTCACTCAAAAGGTTTGAATTTAGTATCAACTGTAAGTATTTATTGCATATTTATTGTATTTTACAATAGTACAAAATCTATTTCTAGTTTGATTTGTTGTACTGCTTAGATTGCATGAGACCTTAAAATAACTTGATTTTGGTGACTGGAAGGCCATTTCTAAAACTTAGCAAGAAAAAATGCATATAGATCTTTCAGACATGATATTTCAATAAAGTGACCTTTGAAATATTATTTGAGTGACAAGAACACAAGAACCTCTTTGGAAGTGTGATATTTGCTTTCAAATATTTCAGTTTATCCAGCCAGTGGTTTTTTTAAGGGATTATACTTTAAAGTTTGGTTTTGTGTGAGGTTTCTTTTACAATTATAGTTAAACTTGTTCATTTATTGGAGTTTGCTATAGGTAGGCAAATGGAGTTTCTAATGAAAGCTAGCCCATAAGACAAGGTCCTACACCTGGGTCGGGGTAATCCCTGGTATCAATACAGGCTGGGGGATGAAAGCATCAAGAGCAGCCCTGCTGAGAGGGACTTGGCTGTACTGATAGATGAAAGGCTGGACATGAGCCGGCAATGTGCGCTGGCAGCCCAGAGGGCCAACCGTGTCCTGGGCTGCATCAAGAGAAGCGTGGCCAGCAGGTCGAGAGAGGTGATTCTGCCCTCTACTCTGCTCTGGTGAGACCTCACCTGGAGTACTGCGTTCAGCTCTGGAACCCTCAGCACAAGAAGGACATGGAAGTGTTGGAGCGGGTCCAAAGGAGGGCTACAAAAATGATCCGAGGGCTGGAGCACCTCTCCTATGAGGACAGGCTGAGAGAGTTGGGCTTGTTC
>Ga0065711_1038154_pt1 | contig 19090 bp, 4 predicted proteins | sample Hoacrofraction12_FD_59098 | JGI IMG/M metagenome (GOLD analysis project Ga0065711, IMG submission 59098) | Hoatzin crop microbial communities from Cojedes, Venezuela - Epithelial fraction 12 v2 (version 2) | ecosystem: Host-associated > Birds > Digestive system > Esophagus > Crop | place... | reverse complement strand
TTTTTTTTTTTTTTTTTTTTTTTTTTTTTTTTTTTTTTTACTTTTCAACGAGTTAAAGTCACTTCTCTATTTTGTCCTAAGTAGTAATTTTAATTATTTGCTAGGACAGGCTTTGGTTGAAGTGTTCAATGCAAGATATTACATAGAATAATATTTTTGTTGAGCTTGCTTTTTTTTAGTACATCTGTTAATGAAGAGCACTTGAAATGTGTTGTTCTGTGAGCTGTCACTTTATTTGTTAGGAATTGTATGGAGGAAGATGATGTGCATGAGGATTTGGAACTAGCCTGAGGTTCAATATTAGGAAAATTACTTCTTGTTGTCTTATTTCATATTGAGTTTGTTGAGTTCTGTAGACAGGACTGGGGGAGAGGAGGAATTCCAGAGCTACTATAGAAATAGTTCTTAAATTTTTTAGTCACAGAGCATATTTTTTAGCTGTTACTGACTTTCTAGTCTCAGAAATTAATCAGATTAATTTAAATTGATGTAATCAGAAACGTGATTGAATCTTCATTGCCTCTGGCCTTTCTTTTTAAGGAGAGCAGTGTCTAGATGAAAGTTTTAATGCAAAAATATTATAGTGAGTCTGGTGAGGGAATTACTATACTCAGTAGCAAAACTGTTATGATATATTTACTTTTCTTGAGTAAATATTTTAAAGTGTTGAATAACTCAAGTTGTTGCTGATAAAAAATGCACTATGTTGCATAGAGCAAATGGTAAACTGAATGAGGATTGTTTTTATCTTGTGTGAAATTATCTTAAATCTCATCCCTTATTGGAATGTTAACGTATTGTTTTAATTGTAGTATTTGACATCTGCTGAAATGGTCTTGTACTGTGTAAGGGTGTCAGTACTCTGTCAGTGTGTTTAGAATGGCAAGTTGTGTTCATGTACTAAAACAGAGTGCTCTTTTGCTTCAGCTGTCACACCACTGTACTGTTTCCTGCTGTTAATTATGGCACAGTAGCTGATTTCTAGCAGATCAGGATTAGAGAGAAACAGGAGCAAGAAGTGGCACCACTCTACACTTTCATGGCTCTGATCAGTTTATTCCTTTTGTCAGTATTGCACTTTCATCTAAAGTCTTGGAGAAGTTGAATGAGAGAACCTGATCATTTCTCTCAAATGCATATATGAAGTGGAAAAATATGCTAAATAAAACTTATATACAGAAAGGAGCTGGAGGGGACTAATTGGCATCCTTCATCCTCTTCGATAACCTTACCCTTCCGAAAGCTTTGGGAGCTGTTGCATAGAGAATGACAGAAACTTCTGTTTGTGTGAGAGCTGAAGTCCACTGCCTGTGGCTTTTGCCTTTGTTACTGCCAGTGCTGTGATTATCTCATCTTCTCCTTCCCTTTCCCCAAAGACTTACCAGTTTGCTGTTTTATAGGACCTGTAGTATTCCTGGCGTATCTTTTTGTCCTTAATATTGGGTTAAAGACAACTAAAAAAAGGTATAACTGCACTGTGCAGTACGGTCACTTCTTGTAGTCGGTTTTGGTTTTTTTAATTGTTGCCTCTCTGACTCTTCCACTAGGAAGGAATGGCTTAGTAGTTTGCTCCCTAAAGAAAAGCTCCAAGTAGAGCTTGTTGCTTTCCGATGATACATGGATAGACTTCATCTTGATGCAAATTTTGTCAGTTGTTACCACTTTTCTGCATGAAGAACAGCCATCTTTAGCACAGAACAGGTAGTTCATTCTATGTCATCATAGTCTTAATGTCTGAATTTGGTTACAGAGTCCTGGTAAAAGTGCTCCCCTAAACTAAAACTGTTGTCAAGCAAGTAGTTTCTGCCTCTGCTATCCTTCCATCGTGGATCAGTGACTTGTGGAAACCTCTGCAGGTTCGTTGAGGAAGCACTGCAAACTCCTCCTCAAGGATTACTCCATGCAAAATTTTACTATATTTTCTGAAATCCAGTTAGTCATTGTAAAAGGAAAAGTATTTTCAGAAGTGTCCAAAAGACTTAATTACTAGCCTCACTGAAACTGTAATTGGTACATTTGCATCATTTGCTTGTAAAATTGGATTTTGAAGGCTATGTTGTTAGTGTTAGAAGTGTATATAATGAATATGTAGCATTGATGATAAAATAATCACGTCTCAAAGGGTTGAATTCTTGCTCTCATATCACCTTTGCAGTTAAATCCCTTCAATATATATCATAAAATTTCCTGCTAAGTGCACCATTAAAAGTTGAGTGAGTTACTGCATACTGTGAAAAATGCTACCTTTACAACATAGAATTCATAAGGGGTTCTTTGGTATGGAATTTCATTCTTTTGGAACTTACAGATGGTGCTAAGATAGTTTTGCCCCAACTGCGTTGTTTCAATCAGTGATGAAAATAAATTAGTGGTTTTTTTTAATGTCTCTGGATTTCTTTTAAATAATTTCATTGATTATTATGATGAAATATCTCTTTGTCTAAAACGCCTGTTTGATTGGTGTAATCACTGAGAAAGTATACTGAAACTGTTTGACAGATTTTCTTCTCTGTTAAAGGGCTTGTAGATTTGTAGTGGTACGCTTACCTTTAACTCAGGTTGCTTCCTTGTGATACACCATTAGTGAAAAGACAAACGTTCAGAAAGAAACAGCTTCTGTACACGCTTGTTGGCTTTCTGTCTTTCCTCTTGCCATCTCTTCATGATGAGATGTCACTGAGACTTTGTTGTAGATGTTACTGAAGATAGCATTAGCAAAACAAATGTGCAGGTTCTTTGAAGGAAGTATAACTGCTCCATGAGTTGTTTATAAACTTTTTCCACTTATTAATCTCTGTACAGATGCGTTTGCTATGCCTGGAATAGCCAAAGGTTTGCAGTTCTCCCTGCTTGCATCTCTGACAGTGCTGACCCAGTCTCAAGAACTGTATGTTCTGCTCAGAGTTTTTTCTAGTAGGTCTCTTAATGAAATTGTTTTAAAAAGAGTGAAAGAGAAGCAATTAAGATTACAGACAACACACTTCCCCCCCCCCCAACATGCTTTTCCCTTGCAGAAATATCCTTAGGTGTAATTTAGCTTTAGTGATCACTAATCTGTTGTGTGTAAAAAATACTCTTGAAGAGCCACTGGTGAGATTTAATGCACAGAAGTTCTGTGATCCCGTTTACAGCATGATCCACAGCATGCCTAATTGGTAAGAGGCGTGATGAGTTGCAGTGAAAGGTTCTACCTTTGGGGAGCTGTTGAGAGAGGAAGAAGCTACATCCTTGCATACATCTTCTTAGACCATGATTATATAGTTTTGCAAAATTAAAGGTTCTTTCATCTCTGGGATGTAAAAGGATTTTTAAAAATAAAGACAAACTCCCTTCCAGGCTGCTATTTGCATGTTCAGAGTATTAAAAGACATCTATCCAGGGTTTCAGAATCTGTTGTAGGAAATACTCTGCACTATGATTTTGTAAAAGAATTTGTTTTCATGTCTAAATGACAAATGTTATCTTTACTTATTTAGGCGAGCTTGTTTACAAAACTGGGATGGGTTCTAGCTCAATATTGAAAACAGTAAGTTTTCAAGATGTTTTCAAACATCTCATGAATGAGACTGATTTTTTGCAGCTTAATGATGATCTTCCAAAGGTGAAATTGGCGTGGGAAGCTTATTAGTGTTGCAGAAATACTGTACTTGCATACTGATTGCCTTAATTTTAGTTGTGTGTTTTTTCTATTTTGGGTCTGAGCTCATTGCTTGTTACTCCTTCTCTTCATGGTTTAGAACAAGAAGTGTTGAGTTAGGTGGGAAGTACTCTAACAAATGTGAAACCATTTCATTGTGACTGTGGCAGTGTTCCCTCAGGCTTTCTCATATCATTGGCTGGGAATATACAAAGATAAGCGAAGATCCAAAGTTCTTAAATTTGTGTTAACTCTGAAACTGTCTTCAAGGACAAGGCGCCCTGTGTGAAATAATTGGCATATCTTCTCTAGCTTCCAACAGAAGCGAGGGCAACGTTCACCGCCCAGGGAGGTTCCTCCCAGTTGTTCTGCGGGAGGTGCATTACTGATGGATTGTGTGTAGACTTAAAATAAAGCGTCAGTCTTTGGTATTGCACTGTTGGCTGCTCCTAGGCAGTGTCCTGCTCATGTATGGTTGTTTTTGGTTTCATTCTGACTTGCCTAGTTCGTGCCTGTATAGTGATGAGGCATCTTGCATAGGATTTTTGATTCCATGCCAAAAGCCAAACATTCCAACCTCTATTTATTTGTCCTTAGTAATTTTGCTTCCTGCTTTTCTCCTTGCTGGAAGGATCACAGTGATCTTGTTGCACCATTTAAAATTGAGTTAATCATTGTTGAAATCTGTTTTGTTTTGATATACCAATGCAAGTTTGGACTTCCCAGGTGCCTGTAATCGTTCTTCTTCACAGGTGACTAAAGACCTTTTACACAAATGTGTTTTACAGTGCATTTAAAAAAAATATATCCCCATAGTGAAAAACCTCTTTAAGTTGTTCTGAGCTTTAAAGAAAAATACCTTACAGACCTCTGTTCTCCAAGGAAGTTGTCACTTACCTCTTTAATGCATGACTTAAGAAAATGACCTTTTACTTGGACGTGTAGTTCTGAGTGGCTTTGATAGAAACATGAATGATTGCACTCTATTCCTGGAAAACCAGTCTGTGAGTTTGTTGTGTGTATTTAATCAACATTTATAGTAGTTTGGATTTTAGTTAACAGTAGTTGTGTCTGACGGCTTAACAAAAGCACTTGTATCTAGTGGCATTTTATTTAGGGGCAGAAAGGGGGAAAGCCAATAGTTTTCACTCACTGGTAACTTTGCAAGGTAGTATTACAGACTAAAACTTGTGAATTCCTTTGGCCATCTCTGAGCATGCCACAGGTCAGGAAGGCAACTCTGCCTGAAGCTGGGTAACAGAAGATCACTTTTTCTTTCACCTCCACTCAGGTATGTCTATCAATAAGTAAGTTAGGGAGGATCTTATGATCAGTTCTGTGAAGCTGAAAGGCTGTTTGTGAGATTGATGTGAGCACCAACAGTAAAGTACTGCCCGGGGAGGAAGGAAGGGAATTCTTTTCCTAAAGAAATGTTCAGGTGTTCTGGATTAGAGACCTCGGAGGTTCTTTCTAAGAAGCAAAGCAGAAGTGAGAAGTCTCATTTTCAGCAGTTATGTGGAAGGAGAAGGAGGGCCCCATAGAAAAGTATGAGTGTTGTCTTCCCTTCTGGCAGTTGGCAGAACAGAAAAATGATGCAGTAGGGTAATGGGTGAAATTTTTTGGAGGAACCACATATCTGCGTCACAGGTCTTAAAGTGAAACATACAGTGTCTTTATGAAGGGTGCTCTGTATTAACTGAACTCCAGTTGATAGTGCAGCGTACAGCTTAACCTTTTGTGGTTGCTGTCATGATTAATGCAGGTCAGAGACTTTCTTGTTAAAAATAAAATAGAAAACAACCCCCCCAAAAAACCTCACTCAAGTGCTTGTTATTAGCTTGAATGAAACTTTTTATTTTGATACTGCTTATTCCTATTAACTTGAATCTGTGCAGAAACTCCAGAAGGTCACCACCAACAATTTTAAATAAAAAAAAAAGCCCTTGGAATTAGTTATTACTACTTTGTAATGATAAATCTTAAATTATCTTTTATCAACTGGAATGGAATATTCCTGGAACGACGAGCGTCCTTTGTGGGGTTGAAAGTCCAGTGTAGAGCAAACAAAGTATTTTCAGACTGTGCACTTTCAACTTCAGTGGTTTCCTTTCTGAAATGTGGTAACTTGGGCATCTCTTTTTGAAAAGAGGTATCACTTAATCTTCATTCTCCACAACCAAATACCAGGTATTTAATATATTTACAGGTGTCGTGTAGGAAGTTAGCTTGGATAGATTGTTACGCCCAAAAGTTTGGGGAGTGACTTTATGTGGGTTTTTTTTTTTTTCCTGGGCCTAGATCCTTCAAAAGTATATTAGGTTTGTGTGGCCTTTAAATTTAAAATACACGTAATGTAGGAAAAAAAACATTGTCACTTGACACAAATTACTTTGATTTAATGTACAGGCTGTCTGCTATCATTGTCACGAAAGGGATTTAAATTGAACTACTCTTGCTTTCTGGCCTAAAGACTGATGTGAGTGCAGTACATAAAGCATGTTATTGTATTATTCCACATATGTAGTACCTTCTGATGGTTAATGTTTTACACTAATTCTTGTCAAGTGTATACTTTCTTATTTTGAAGATGACAACATAATTTGTTATGTCCCTGTGTAATGTGACCATGGGCCAACCTCATGACTTCATACACTGTAAAATAAAAGGTGCATTAATATTTGAGAGGTGAGAAGTGAACCTGAAAAGAGTAGTAAAATAGGTATAAAGTGTTTGTAAAAGAGGAGAATGTGCTTTGAAGGCATGTCTTCCTACAATTTTTAGTTTCTCAATTTTGTAGAGCATAACAAAACCCTTACCTTCTGAGCTTGGATTCCACCTCTCCAGTTTTTTTCTGTCTTGAAGGTAGATGTTCTTCCTTTTGTTTAAAATGTAGCTCACCTCAAACTAGAAGGCCAGAACTTTTTAGTTTTCTGTATTTATGCTCATTATTAACTTTCTGAGATAAGGTTAGTCTGGCATACTCTGATAGAACTCTTGACAGGCTGTGAGCATTTGAGAACAACACTTCTATATACCTGGTCTGATGAATCATGATAAAATGTTACAGGATACCAATATGTCTTGTGTAGTACATTGTTTCAGTTAAAGCTGCCTAAATCTTTATTTTTCTACTTTAGAATGAGTTGAAAAGCAAGATAAAGGGCCAGTTGTTCTCTTATGAAAATGTTAAAAATTACAGCTGACCTTACATTGTCTGCATTCTTTTTGCCTTCCAGTATGGATTTAAATGTTTGGGTTTACAACTGCGCATGCTTTCACTATGTAACAATGTGCCATAAGAGTTGAGAAGGCATAGCCTACTGATAAAATCAGCAGCTGCTTCTTCATTCCTAAAATGACTTTTGCTGGGTTGCCTTCTGTAAAATGTTGGTATTTTAGCGTGATTCAGGCGTTATTATTAACAGGAATATGGAACTAACATATATTCAATATATTCATATATCGTTTTTTTATCTGGATACTGTATATAAAGTATGCATCTTCAGACATCGCCTTTTATCGTGTCTGTTTATTCGAAGATATGCAGACTGAAGTAGAGAACTTTTTGGAGTGTAATGACAACCATTCTTCAAAACAGTAGTATATAGGGTATGAAGTTGTTTGGTTTTTCTTAAATAGAATTTGGAATATGTAGATGGTTAACCAATTAAAATGTTATGTTATTAGTTCCTTTTTGAAAAGAAAATTTGAAATTTTGCCTGGCATGACTCATTGTGGATAACTGTAGTGCTGTGATGGAGTCATCTGTTAAACTAAAGAACACTACTTGGTGGGGGAATTGAAGGTCTAGTAAAAGAAGTCCTGAGTTTACTTAATATTTCTTTAGTAATTTCTGAATTTTTGCTTGCATCTATAATATGATTAGTAACATTTCACTGGGGGGCGGAGGGGCAGCAGCAGTCTGGTCCTTGTGCATCAAGAATTGTCTGTGTAGTTACATGGAACTAGTTTGAACATTCAGTTTGAATCTTGTATTTCAACACAGGTAAACACCAATGATCTTCCTGTGCATGGGGTAGCCTAGTATTTAATGGAATGGGGTTTGGTAACTATGTAGTTTTCATACTTTTCTTGCCACTATGCTTAATATATTTTATCGCTCATGTTCAGAAAATCTGTTTGTAACTAACTCTGATCTTTTTCTTTCCAAAGATGAGCAGAATAAGCACTGAAATGCTATCCATGACTCTGCATTCTGTAAAAAATTGATTTGTGCCCTCAGTGTATTGCTGATCTTTTATATTCCTCTATCTTGAGGAATAGGACATTATTTGAAAAGAGGAAGTTAGGTCTACCACAGAGGAAGCATTATATTATGGATTAAATGCTGTCCTTGTCATCTTTGAGCCACACTTTTTCTGCTGTCTTGTTACATGCATGGTTTTTTCTTTATAGAGTCTCCCAGTTCTCCAGCAGAGTTGCAGACAATGAGTAGTTCTGAAAGTTGTATGTGTAGCTCTCTTGTCCTCTTTTTGGGTATTCGTCTTGGAACGTTTGCTGCTGAAGTACTGCTTGATTTCAAACTGGATAGGTAGAAAAATCCTTTTTTCTGTGCTCAGTTCTGGCCTGTACTTTGGCTTGTGTTTGCATGTGTGCTCTGAAGTTTTACTGGCTAGAATTGTCTCACAGGAGATAGATACTACATCTGTAGAGAACTGGACAGAATATTGTTCTTGGTGTTCGCTGTCTCAAAATGCATGTGGGGGGAGGTTGGATAGTGTGATTAGCTGTGCTAGTCCTATGCTTTGTGCATATTCTCCTCAGCTGGGAGAAATTCTTTAGATGATGCACAGGAATTGAAAAAGTGGCTGAGAATTTGTGTTCTGTGCCTTTGCTGCATTTTAAAAAAATATAAACTGTCAGGTTTAGAGGTACTGTAAGAATTTACTTACTACTTAGCACAGAAGGCTATGGATGATTCCACAGATGTATTATCTTGACTGTGTTCTTCTGAGAGAAGGCTGTAACATCAGACGAAACGTGGAGACCAGGAATAGATAAAGTCTTAGGATGCACCCCATATTTGTAGAGGTATTTCTTCATAAATAATGTTGTGGGGCACGCTCTGGTGTGGGATTGAGCTGTTTCATCTTCAGATCTCGTAAGTGATTGCACTGAATGGGTAGAGACAGTGACAAAGTAATAGTGCTAGCAGCCAGGCGAGGATTCCTGATAGTCATTCTCAGCGGGATTGCCATGGGACCATAGCCAGTCGGTTCCCTTAAGTGTGAAGGTCTGCTGGCAGCTTTGACAGAACAGCTGCATCTGATGTTACAGCATACTAACACCTAGTTGTTGAGTTATTCACTGCTGATGGTTCTAGCTACTGTCCAGTAAATAATGAACTTGAACCAGTTTCTTGACTAAAATTTCCACGTGCGGCTTGATGACCAGTCTTTCGAAGAGTGGTTATTACACTAGCCTTGCACTGGTTACAGTTCTGTCAGGCTTTTGCTGCACTGCTGTGTATTCAGGCAATGTCAGAATGTGAGGTTAAGATTTTAGAATACTGCTGACCAGTAGGAGGAGAGCAAAGCAACATGACCTATATCTTCAGCTTTCTCAAAGTTCAGTAAGACTGAGTTATTTGTGCGACTTCCTTCAATATGATGGGAAAATTGCCCAGATAGTTGCTTCCTTATTTATTCTATTTACGTGTATCATCCTTCAATGTGTGTTGCAGAATTTCTGTCAAATGCAGAGCAGCATTTTCAACAGAATGGCAGATCCAGCTGTATGAGAACAGAAGTTGCTTCAGCTTCACCACCACAATTTAAAACCTAGCTTGGGTATAAGTCGTTTAATCAAAAAAAACCCAGCCCCAAAACCTGACTGTGTTCTGTGTGGAAATGTTCTAAAGACTTCTTTATTGAGACGCAAGTATATGAGGGCTTTTAGTAATGCATTACCTTGGTAATACTACCTGCCTCTTGTCCAGTGCTTTTTATGAGCAAGTGTGCAAAAAGTATACAGGTGTAAATAAAAGTAAAGTTTTTTTCCTGTCTGGCTTTCTGGCCTCTCTAATACAGTTGCTACAGTTGCAGCTAGATAGTGATAGCAGTGAGTACCAGCAATCGATCCTGGGTCCATGTGACTAGCAATGCTTAGCACTGCAACAACAGCAATGTGTGGAAATCTTTCTCCACTTTCTTCCACTGACTTTTGGGCTTGCTTTTCTTTTTCCTGCAGAAGGTGGGCTTTTCTCATTTGTTTTTCTTTACTTTTCTTTCTTACAAAGTCTCGTGGTTGATTTTGTTGTTGTTGTTTCTGTTTTTTTGTTTGGTTGGTTTTTTTCTTTTTTTAAGAAAAAACTTTTCGATGTTCTGGTCTTTGACTTGCAAAATTAAATTTTAAACTTCATACTGTCTTTTGTATGTGTGTAATGCCAATCCCAAATACGCTATTAGAAGCCTAATATTTCTTCACTTTTTAACACTATGTTTCTTCTTTCTGCTATCACTTCCTCTTGGAAAAAGACAACATCATTTGTTTTAGAGAAATCAGAGGACTTATGTAGAGAAACTTGGATTTTCTGACTTTGCACATACAAATTGCTTGGATTTTCTGCTGTACCCTGCAAATAGTTGAGCCTTAACCGTGTTCTTACAATGCGAAGTAGAGGTCTTCTGGCTCCTTTCAGTACTTGATTATGGAGGGGGAGAGTGATGATGTGTTTATACTTATGTGGGAGTTCTGCATCAAGAAATCTCCAGTGCCATAATGAAGTGACTGGAATTAGTCACTTCAGCAGTCCTAGAAGCTTTTGCAGGACTTGACAGTGGAAAAAGCCTAATTTATGAACATTAATTTTATTTGTAATAAAAATTAGTAGAGTTTTAAAACTGTGTTTATACCTTTCATCTAATTCTTATACAGCACGACCTATGAACTGAATTTTGGATGATTTCTGTGTTTAGACATGACATTGTTAACTAGTGTTTTTTTTTTAATATATTTACTTATATCCTGAGGTTATTTTGGACACAGCATGTGAAATATTTTACATAGTAGCGTCAACAAGAATAGAGGATTTTTCTAAACTTTTCTTGTATACTTTATTAAATGTTTGGGTTGTCCTTGACCTGATTTAAAGTCTGATTTTTGTCCCACCCCAACTTGCAAAATCAATTTGGCAATCAACTTCTCAATGTTCCAATTTATACAAAAGTATATAGAGATTAAATGCACCAGAAATGCTCAGGGATTGTTAAGCCTAGGTGTTGGTGGATATTTTATTTTTTTATGAAATGGTTTGTTATCGTTCAACCTGTTTAAAAACTGTTGCTTTGAATTAGGTCAAATCCTTTCAGCTGCTGAGTCACAAATAACATAATTTGATCTCTTCTTCCTCTCCTGATTACATCTATGTGCTATGAAAATTCGAATGCCTTGTCCGTCTTAGGATGGACTCTATTACTTTATCTTAAAGGCCCAAAGTCAGCTTCCCTTGTTTATGCGTAGAACCAACCAGCTTGTCTTTTGTCAGGCTGCAGTGTGAAAACCCGTTTTCCTCATGAAACATTTTCATCTGAAGTCTAGTGTGGCACAAGCCCTGTTACACTGCTAGTAGCTCTCCTGAAGAGCATTGATGAAAGTGTTCTTGGATGCTAGGCTTAAAATAAAAAAGCACTGATCGCGTTGTGAAAATGTTTTACTAAAGTTAGACTATCCATTTTAAAATTAGATTTCATTGTGTTTGTTGGTTTTACTGATGTGTTATACTAGTTGTAAAGCTGGAATTCTACCTTGCCCTAATTTTCCAGCTTTTAAGAAGTCCCTTGTTTCTTTTGATGATCAGGAACCAAACAGTTTCCTTACAGTTTTAGGTCTGCTCTTACTGTTGAGAAGGAGGTCAGCGCATACCTTGACAAAAGGGCTGCATTTTTAGCTACAGGACCATGTTCTCTACCCATCCCTCCGCATGCTTTAGAATTAGTGAACTACCTGTTGTGGTGTAAGTGAACATGAATGCCCTGACCTGTATGAATGCACTTTAACATGCTTCCTGTGAATGCAAAAGAGAAAGAAAAAGCAGAGGTAGTGATGTAACAGTAAGAGCTGCAATACCTCATCTTTGAGATGGAAATGACTTCTCTAATTCTGAAGGGTGAAGATGGATGTGATCCATCACCTGTATAGATTTCAGGACCTCCAAAGAAGTTCCATTTCATTCCAGTGTGCCCCTCCTGCTGATGGAAACAAATATGTGGCATTATCAAATGCAACGTTCCTTTACAGTCTGGACTTGGTCACTGGCAGAAGTTGTTAATAAATAAGTATACATAGGGATTTAATTATATATGTTAGTAATTACAAGCTACCCTTACTGCAGAGATGTGTTTGGATGCAGGGAGAATGTGCAGAAAGCTCCCAGTGGAATGAAATTTATAACACTACAAATATGATTTCTCTTTTTGGCTTGTAAACATGTTCTGATTTGTCACAAGCTGACTCTTTAAGGTATGCTAGGCTGTAGCTCCTATCAGCAAAACTTTATAAATCCTTTGGAAAGATAATAGGAAGAAGTTGCCAGCAAGACTTCGACCTGAATGGGTGTTTAGAGGTGTGAAGAAGATAGAAAACCAATAAAAGCCATGAAATAATGTATTTTTAAACTTCATTGTAAATCCTTTCACGGTGCTGCTCTTTTGATTTAATTCTGTGTGAGATAGAGAGCTAGGATTCAAGCGTAATAATCTTTTCTAGAAAAAATGAAACTAAAGAAATCTTCCAGCCAATTCACACCTCACTGCTAGCAATCCGAGGAAATGAGACTGTAGACTACTGAAATGTTCCACAAACATATGCATCAAATTTTTCATAGTCCAACAGACAAACACAACTTGGAAATTATTTTGCTTTTAAATATTGAGGTGCTAATGATTTAAGAGACTTACTGTAATGTGGCTTTTGAACTGGTAGCTGTCACGTACATTTTAAACAGCTACTTTTGCTGCTTTGTGTCTCATTTTGGCTACAGCAAATTGATGCAGATCAGTTCTTTCTTGCTAGCCCTTGTCCTTAACAAGATGTGAATGTGGTCCAAGTAATTACCATTTCTAGTGTCACAAATGACATTCCTTATACCGTGTGGTCAACTCGGTACAGCTGCTTTAGCAGTAAAAAGTAGTCAGTGTGGTACACGTTCCACTTGTAGTGTTGTATTCTGTAGTTTATTCATCTGGCTCAATCCTTAGAGAGGTCTTTATATCAAACAAAATGATATTTTTGAGGAAGCAAAAATAATTGTTCTTTTGGGATGTTCAGGAAAAAACTTCATTCTGAGGCTTGCCAAATTGTTACACAGCTGTTAAAATGATATAATGTTTTTTTGTTTGACTGAGGTTGTAAATACGAACTTCCTTCCTCCTGCATTTATAATTAGTCTAGCTGTATGCAGAATTTGTGATAAATCTCTTCCAAATTTCTGTTGAGGGAGAGTACCTATGAAATGCTTATAAAATTCAATGTGCAGTTTGTATTTGCTTATGAAATGAGTGACCTAATTCTCTGTGAACTAGATGTAACCTCCTCCCCTAGTCCTGCCAGAAGAATGTATGTCTAGAATAAGAGTTTGTCCTGGTTTTATGTAGCAGAAAAACACTCATCTGTGAGAGTTCTTGACCGGAATACCCTTAATCCTGGGAGGAGTTCACTATGGTTAAGTGGTGATAGACCGTACTTAGTCGGACTTCAAAAATGGGCTGAGAGTGGACAGTAGGTTCTGTTTTGTTTGTGTATGTCAAGTATTTCTTTATTTGTTGCGAGCCCTGTTTCCGGCTGCTTTCCAAATTGTACCGAAAGAAATGACAGCACTGGTGATCAGCCTTATGGACACAGGCTTGAGGATTTTGGAAAGGAACTGAGACTGGCTGCAGTCATACTGTAAATCGAGGTAGTATTTTGCCTTAGGAAGGGCATGGCTCTTAGACCATGATGCAAATTCAGTATGCATTACAGTATAAGCTTGTTTTTAGCCCTGTTTTTCTAAGTAATTTTTAATGGTTAGAAATTGCACGTAATTGTTTGCGTATGAAGACATGAATTTTTATGTTCTGCAGGGGAAAACAGGTAGTGTGTATTGAGAATAAAATAATACATCTGTAAAAGGGTTGGGTTTTTTAACAATAATATAGTATCAATATGTCTGTAAAAGGTGGGTTTTTTGTTATTTGGTTGTTTTTCTTTGTTCAAACAATATTTTGGTGGTATCAACACATTCGTAGCAGGGAAAGCTGAAGAAATAAAAATATCTGACTAGTGGAGAAGAGTGATCTGTAAGTCAGTCTTCTTGCAAAGTTTTCCATTTTTCCATTGACTTCAGGAAAGAATGAGCCTTGATGGCTTTTGATATTAAGATGTGATGGGAAGAAGAGACAGAAACATTTGTTTCTTGATGAACCGTTGATTACTTGAAGTTTTCTGGAGTTTGTGGGTTTGATTATTGGTTATATAACAAAAGAATAATCATAGAATGATTTGGGTTGGAGGGGACCTTCTAGACCATCTGGTTCCAACCCCTCTGCCATGGGCAGTGACACCTTCCACTAGACTGGGGTGCTCAGAGCCCCGTCCAACCTGGCCTTGAACACTTCCAGGGAGGAGGCAGCCACAGCTGCTCTGAGCAAACCGTGCCAGTGCCTCACCAACCTCAGACTAAAGAACTTCTTTCCATATCCAGTCTAAATCTACCCTCTTTCAGTTTAAAGCCATTACCCCTTGTTCTATCACTCCCAAGTTCTTGTAAAAAGTCCCTCTCCAGCTCTCTTGTAGGCCTCCTTTAAGGACTGGAAGGCTACCATAAGGTCTCCCCAGAGCCTTCTCTTCTCCAGGCTGAACAGCCCCAACTCTCTCAGACTTCCCTCACAGGAGAGGTGCTCCAGCTCTCTGATCATTTTTGTGGCCCTCCTCTGGACCCGCTCCAACATAATAAATATGTTCCATAATCGCCTTTAGAGCCAGATATTCAGAAGACAAAGACTTTGCTTTCAATGGCAACAAGCTGTTTGCACAGTGTATCATGAAAAACCATAGCCTTAGCCCAGTGTGTAGGTGGCTGGTACCCTTGTTTTAAGTACTGAGCTGTGTACACGTGTTAAAACCAAACATTTCCAAGGTGTTACTTGGTTTAGGGAAAGGAACGTGTGCTAGTGAGCTGTGTCTGTGCTGGAGAAGGACAATGGGAAGTGGTCGTACTTCCTTCTCCAGGAAACAGAATACAGGGTCCCCCTTCATCTTTCCATAAGAGAAAGATCATTTCAAACACTGAAAAACAAAAAGTGTCTGTAGTTGCAGTTAGGGTTCTATTTAAAAGCTTAGAGTTAAGGTGTTCAGGGATCTACAGCAGAGTGTTCTTGTAAGTACTCTTTACACTAAGTAAAGGTCTAGCAGAAGATATTTTAAAAGTGTTATTCTGAAGGAATTTTGCAGTCTTGACTTAGACAATGTGGGGAGAAGATTAGAAAATTCATACTTTGCCTGAGATACTTCAGACTTAGCTTGGCACTGTTAATATCTGGTCATCACACACATTTTTGTGAGCCCTTAATATTCGTTGCTTGGAATTATGAGTGGTGTTTTTTTTCTTTCTGAAGTATTCTTATGAAAGAACTGAATTTAGATGTCTCTGAAAATATTATGGTTTGACATTAACCGTTCATGCTTATATCTTTTTGGCTTTTGAAAAAAAAACAACAAACCCCAAAACACAGGTGCGGTTATTGGCACATAATAGTTTAGAAAGCACGTACTGTAGTCCGGAAGGCTGTGAAGGGAGGCAGGAGGAAGGGTACTGTGTTGTATGCCTGAGGCTGGTCACCCCACTTCCCATTACTCACAGCAGAGTTGGAGGCAGTCAGCTACGTGCTGGTGGTGCCAGCAGATTGTGCATACCCATCTGAATAAAGCCATATATGAACTTTGAAACAAATGTTAGCTTGTGTATCATGGCTTAATTTTTGTATGAAGACTACAGAATGTTTCTTACACTGGCAGGAGAGGCAACCTATATCACCTAGCTAATGTGTGCTTCAGATAATGAAAAATCAAAGTGACTTTAACTTCATGGAATTGGTAGAAAACTGCACAGTTATAGCCGTACCCAAATGAGGTATTCATAGAATCTCCTTGCAACTCCCTGCTCCTCGCAGGACTACCTGAAACTAAATCATATGACTTAAGAGCATCATCCAGATGCTCCTTGAATTCTGACAGGCTTGATGGCGTGACCACTTCCCTGTTGAGCCTGTTCCAGTGACCGACCACCCTCTCAGTGAAGAACCTTTTTCTAATGTCCAGCTTCCCTTGATGCAGACTCATGCCATTTCTTCATACCATTTCATGTGGCAAAGGAGTGTTTACATCTAGAAGAAGAATGTCTTGTTTGTTCCTGACAATTTGAGAAAACTGTGCAACAGTTACAATCCTGTTAAAATGTCAGCCCTTCCTTTCAAATTTTACTGTTTAGTGGAATTTGTGTTGCAACAAGTATTCATTTGTACATTTATGTAGTCAGTTCTGTGATGCATTTTAACAGAGCTGTGACTTTACTCATGCACAAATGTTACAGACTAGTGAAGAAGTAACTTACATTGGCAAGATAGTTTTATTTTCTTTCATTATTTTATAAATAGTGTACTTCTAAACTTTATATGTATACACACATATTTACAAGCACAGACATGCTTACATGTGTTGCCTTTGGGCTTGTTCTGGGACCACCAATTCCACAGGTATATGCAAGGTCCTGTGCTTGTGAAAGAAGTTTTTTAGATTTTAGAAATGTCTGACCAATGCTTGTAAGTATTAAATAAAAAAGTGTAACAGGGAAAACACCATTTCTGTATTTATCCTCTTAATTTGAAAGTTCTCTGTAATGGCACGTGCATGCTGTGTTTTTGTATCAGTGCCTCAGTGCTGCAGAGTTAGTGCTGGAAGTTTTCTGAATTCAGAATTGTTAGTGTAGTTATGGATAGTAATGCTCTATTTTTTAAAAATTGTTCCAACTTCTGTTTAAATGTAGTCTTCTCTAGGGGTTAACTTTATATCTGAAAAGTACTAAAGTGTTAAATGCTTGTGATGAAAAGTACAAACTTTAAATATGTTTGTAGCTAGAGTAATAAAACTTGTCTTTACTGATTTGGTAAAACTGATCCAATTTCAATACAAATAAATGCAAATGCAGTGAAATTATAACTTTTTCAGTGTCATGCATGTGTGTTTGCATATGCCCTATAGTAGGTAGCATTTGAAATTTTCTCTGTATTAATTGGAAATGTAGCCTTTTTTATTATGAACTCAAGATCATAAGCCAAGTGACTGATTTTTTTTCTGGTACACTCTGAGCTAGACATGGAGTTGCAGGTAAGCCTGTTGCAGGTGAACTTGCTGCTGCCAGAAAGGGCAAGTCCCCTTGGTCCTTTCTGTCCCTTCTCCCAACTGTCTAGGATCAACTGAAAAGAATGTGTTGGCTCTAGTATTTGTCCATTCAAAGCGTAATCTGTTTCTGCTTGCTAACTCAGCGGAAAGATTATTTTGGTGTTTGGAGTGTTGAGTGAGTTTTCTGGTGGTTTAGAAGGTTGAGCAGGCTCAGTGATGTTCTGGAGCAAAGTGCTAGTGGATGGAGGGGAAGGGGACTCCTCTTCTTGACAGCAGTGAGGTTTTAGGCTGGCTCAAGCTTAAACATGTGAGCTGTTGTTTTAAACTGTAAGAACAGGAACTTAAAGGCAAAAGACATCAGGTAGTGGTAGAAACATCTTTTCAAAAACTCCTTTGGAAAGGGCTGTAGAAAACTGGCTCTGGAACAGAAAGCTTTGTTGCCTCCGAGCCAGTTGTCAGTGTTCTCTAAATGCGAAGAAAACATCCATCCAAACTGTGTTGGTTTTATTTTTTTTTTTAATATCCTGCAGCTCTTAAATGCCAATAACAATAATAAATTGCCTGAATGTCTCAAATACTTTGCTAAAAATAAGTGTTTGTAGATTTACCCAGCTGAGATAGTTGTAGGTGTGTTTGGTGAATGAGTTGATCTTGTAGAGTAATGCAGCTAGGAGGTAGGCTGTCCCTTTCACAATAGTGTGTTCCTGAGAGTAGAACAAAATGGAGGAATTGGTGTTGGAAGTATCTTAACATCTTGATGCTCAGCTTCTTTATCTGAACAGGCAGTAGGTATATTTATCCCAGGAGCGGATAGGAAGGAAGACGGAGGAAGCGTGTGCTGCAGCCCCTCCTTTCCTATGTGACTGGAATGGTTGGGTATGCACAGCCCAATGTGTGCTTGTAGGTGAATTTCTTTCTGAAGGAGCAAGCGCAAATGATCTACTACCTTTAGCATATCGCACAGCTTGCTCCCAGCTTTGGTTTTCCTGGGCAACTTGAATGTAGTCTGTCAACTATTTTTAAAGTTGTGCCCCTCTCTGTCTTGTGATACAGACAAGCTGAATTCACCTATGACTTTTTACTAAGTAGCATGTTCCAAATAAATCCAGTGTTATGGAGGAGAGGCTCTGTGACTGCTGGGAAGCATGGCAGTCAAAGGGTAGTTGCTATCAAAAGAAGTAATCCTGCATTTTGCTGCTCAGGGTTCTGTAGGACAGTGTTGCGTGGTGAAGCCCATGAGCCATCCTGTAGAGTACCATTCTTAACTTCTTGAAAGCTACAGGGACTCTTGCTGTTCACGATTCAGTTGTGACAGGAGGGTAGCTGTCCCCCAGACTCAGGAATGCCATAGAGTATCTCATTACTATCCCTATGAACTTGTGTTTCTTAGCATGGAAATGACTGTTGTACGGTACTTTTCAGTCAGTGTGACCCTTGCTAAGAAGCCTTGGTGTTCAAAAAGATTCATTCACTTTCTGTATTTAAAAAAAAAAAAAGTTGCACGGAAAACAAATACGCATGTTATGTTCAGATGGCTTTAAAACAAGCCATAAATTCTATTAGTCTGATCTAAAAATTGTAACTTTAACAAATGCTTTTTTTAACCTTCAAATTTATTTTAATCAGCTTTTGGTGTTCATTTTTTCTCATCATCTAAATCTGTATTATCTTGGTTTATCGACTTACCACAGCATCAAATTTAGATGAGAGACAAGAATAATTGCCATCCAAATGGACTTTGACAGGCTTGAGGGGTGGGCCCATGCAAACCTCCTGAAGTTCAGCAACGCCAAGTGCAAGGTCCTGCACATGGGTCGGGGCAATCCCGAGCCCAAATACAGGCTGGGTGGAGAATGGATTGAGAGCAGCCCTGAGAAGGACTTGGGGGAGCTGATTGACGAGAATCACAGAATAGTAGTAGTAGGGTTTGGAAGGGACCTCTGTGGGTCATCTAGTCCAACCCTCCTGCCGAAGCAGGGTCACCCACAGCAGGCTGCACAGGACCTTGTCCAGGCGGGTCTTGAATATCTCCAGAGAAGGAGACTCCACAACCTC
>Ga0065711_1038153_pt1 | contig 19090 bp, 15 predicted proteins | sample Hoacrofraction12_FD_59098 | JGI IMG/M metagenome (GOLD analysis project Ga0065711, IMG submission 59098) | Hoatzin crop microbial communities from Cojedes, Venezuela - Epithelial fraction 12 v2 (version 2) | ecosystem: Host-associated > Birds > Digestive system > Esophagus > Crop | place... | reverse complement strand
AGCGGCTCGACGGCGGCACCGGGGGGCTCCGGGGGGCCCGGTTCGCAGCCCCCGGGGGGCGGCGGGCAGCGGGTCCCCGGTTTGCAGCCCCCGGGTCGGGTGGGGGCAGGCGGCGGGGTCCCCGGTTTGCAACCCCACGGGTTGTGGGGGTGGGGGCAGGCGGCGAGGTCTCCGGGGGTCCCCGGTTTGCAGCCCCCGGGGGGGGCAGTTTTGAAACGCGGTGGGGTCCGAGCCCGTCGTTCGGGCCGAGCCGAGGCTGGAAACCTCCCCGCAGCCCCGGTCCCGGGGTGGGCTGGGGCCCGAGACCCCTCCGGGCTGCGGGGGGGCCCGGCCGGGGGGCTGGGGGCTGTTTTCCGAGTTGCTGCCTGGTCCCTTGTTCCCGAAAAGTTCCTAAGCGGGAGCCTCGCGGCTTCCAGAAAAAGATGGAGAAGGAGCTGGGCTTGGTTTTGTTTCAGCTCTCGGCTCCGGGGCGCTGCGGTGGTCGCGGAGGACGGAGGTGCTGGGGAGAACGCGGTCCCGGGGTTTGAGTTTCCCTTTGTGTTCGCCAGCTGCCTGCGAGGACGGGGGGACCCCGAGAGCCGCCTTCCTCCAGACTCTCCGCGGTCTCCGGGAATCGCTCTGCCCGGTGCACGGCGAACGCGCGGGGAGCGCGGCGCGGCCGCCAGCTCCGCCTGGGATGCTCCGTTATCTGCTGGGCCGGCGGGCGCAGCCCTCGGCACCGGGGTGGGCTTCGGCGGCGCGGGGGGGTGCAGCGTTGGTGGGTTTTGCTGTCGGGGCCGCGGTCGCAGCCAGCGAGGCGGGAGCAGAGCGTGTCCGCGTTCAGGTTACACCGAGGGGCAACGAAGCCGCCTGGCGATTCCCGTCTCCGCCCGGGTGCCTGGGTCGCTGCCCCGCGCCCGGAGGGTCACGGCTGGCCGGTGCGGCTTCCTCCCCGTCAATGTTCAAACCCGAGCAGCGCGGTTCGCCCGGCTGCTCGCGTTAGCGAAGCGGACGGGCTGGGAGGCGGCAGCCTCGCCGGGGTCCCGGCCAGAGCGAAGCTGGGATCGGCGCCCGGGCGGAGGCGGTGGTTTGCTCTCCGGCTGGAGGTCTCTGGGTGCGAGGGGGCCGCGGGGGCAGCCGCCCTGCCCAGCCCCGGGCGCGCAGACCCTGCCGACCGCGCTGGCCAGCAGCCATTTTCCCCCCACAGGAGCACTTCCTCCCGCAACCTCCGCGGTGGCTGCCATGCACTGTTGCCTTTTCGTTGTGTTGCTCAGAGAGGATTAAAACAAACAGTCCCTGCCCCGGCGGGGTGCAGGCGGGAGCAGCGCCGGGCAGAAGCAGCCCGCGGCGCGTCCGTCGGCCCCGGGCTTTGCTGCCTGCGAGGTGCCGGCGGTGGGAGCGCTGGGAAGGAGCCTGGGTTGCCTTCAGGTGGGAACTGGAGCTCCCTGCTTATTGATCTGCCCACAGACGTACACTGGACTGGGAGCCGCGTTGCCTCCGGCCCCCGCTGGTTTCCCCCCGGTGCTCCGGCCCCCCACGCCCTGGCAGCTAGCAGGGGCCGCTCAGCTGCGGCCGGGTCGCAGGTCCTCGTCCCATCCCAGCGGTTCAGCTTCCTCCCCCCTTGGGGACCTTCTGCTGCTGGGCACAAAGGCAGATGCAGGCGGTCGGGGATGTGTTTGCTGGAGAAGTGTGTGTCCTTCCCCTCCCAGCAGCTTTCCTCCGAGGAGCTGAACGTAGCGAAAACCCCATCCAGCTCCCTCCCAGGCGGGATGGCTGGCCTCGGCCTCTCCAGGGGATGGCAGGTGGTGGCTGTGTCCCAGTGTCCCTCTCCTGGACCAGTCCCCTCCTAGAGCAGCCAGTGGTACAAGCCCAGTGGAGATTTTCGGGTACCAACGGATGCTCTGTAGATCTGAAAGTCAAGCCCTCGCGTAGGGATCCCTGAATTTGAGATGCTTCTAAAACTGAGCTGGTTCAGAGATCTGTGGATGAGGCTGGGCCTCTCCCCATCGCTCCTGCCCCACACGCCGTTGTCCCTCGCCGCTGGGTGCCCGCAGCGCGCGGTGATCCCGGCGCTTAGAGCTGCCCTGGGAGCTGTAAGGCTTCACGGCCGGCTGCAGCGCGTGTGCCCGGGAAGGGTTAACGCAGTATGTGTGCTGCACAGTTGGATATTTATTTTTCCAAGCATGTGTCTGCTTTAAGCATTATAGATTTTCCCTATAGTTACATTTGCAGTTGTGTTTGCTTTTTATTTCAGCAAATACTTGGTTCCTGACCCGAGCTGCTGGCTGGGGCGAGGAGCCCTGGGCGAGGGAAAGGCTTTGCTCTGCGTCGCCCACGAGTTTTGCCTTTGGCGTGCCCTTCCTCCCCAAGGGCGCCTGGAGGGCTCTTTGTGTTGAGCCTCAGAGGAAAATCGAGTCTCCTTTCTGTATTTTGAGGCTGGAGGGCAGGGTGTCCCGCTGGCAGTCACCACCCCTCCATCCCGAGAGATGAGTGGCCCCGAGCTGGGTGCAGCCCCCCCACCACGGGCTCCTGAAGCCTGGCGGACCTGGGAGCCGAGCTCAGGCTCTTCTCCGCGTTGAGTCTGGCCTTGCCCTGTTGTTTTCCTGGCTGCTGCGTTACGGGCTGGTTGCTGGCGCCGAGGCACCCGGCGCTCGGCTGCCTCCGGGCCGCTCTGACGTGGTGGCTGCTGCAGGGGCCAGCTCTGCTCCGACGGGGACGCGGCGGCGAGTGCCCCGGTCCAGAGGCCCCCCAGCCCCACCGAGCCGGCCGGTGGCAGCTCCCTGCCGTCAGCACGAGCACCGGGACCCTGCTCTGGGGGACGAGATCGGGGGCTCCCCTGCGGAACCGCACAGCATCGTGTGACGCCCCGCGCTGAGCCTGGGCTCCAGCCCCCGGGCGCCCAGCCAGGCGCCCTGCTCCGGCTTTTGGCACCTCGGACGCATTCCCGGGGACGAGCCGCGGGACGGCAAGGGGCTTCCCCGCTACACTCAGCGCAGAAACGTTCGGCTGCCGCCCGAGCGTGGAAGGTCCTGTCTTGTGCTGCGTCCCTGGGACAGCGCGGTGACTCACGGGCGTGGGAGAGGCGAGGGGTGAAAGTGCAGCCCTCGGGGTGCCCGAGGATGACGGGGAGACGGGGTACCTGAGGGTGCCCGAGGATGACGGGGAGACGGGGTACCTGAGGGTGCCCGAGGATGACGGGGAGACGGGGGTACCTGAGGGTGCCCGAGGATGATGGGGAGACAGGGTACCTCGGGGTGCCCAAGGATGACGGGGAGACGGGGTACCCAGGGGTGTCCGAGGATGACGGGGAGACCAGTTGCACGAGACTGGTGCTGCTGGACACGCGGGCGTGCGAAGGCAGCCTGAGAGCATCTTCCCGGAGGGGCGGGTGTGCAGGGAGCGCGTGCCTGGGGGGGTGCACAGGTGGGCACAGGGGTGTCTGTCACCGCGCCGAAATAGCTGAGCGCCGTGGGTGTGACGGCCGGTTGTAGCTGCAGCCTCGGAGGCAGGTCTCCAAGCAGCGGTTAACCCTGGCTCCGCTCTCACTGCTTCCATTTTTAGTCGTTTGAGTGCAGCCCCGAGCAGTAAATCGCAGCGTGCCGGGGCTGTGGGGAGCGGGGACGGTGCTGGCGGGAGCTGGGGACCCTCCCCGCTCGAGCTGCCGTCCTCCCGCGCAGACGGTTTCCTGTTGGGATTTATATGAAAGCCGTATAAACACGGCGAAGAGCCATGCCGTTGTTTGCACAGGTAGGAGCACTCTCCCCGCTTCCTCGCCTCCTCGCCAAGGGGCCGGGGCTGGGGGGCTCCCCGGGCTCCATTTTACGGAGGGAAGGGTCTGCAGTGCCCCTTCCCTGCAGCATCCGCTCCTCTCCGAACACCAGGATTTCCCAGGGTGCTGCCGAGCCTGTCCGGAGGGAGCCGAGATGCCTGGCCGGACCCCATGTGCGGGCTGCGTCCTGCCCTGCACCCCCCTGCCCCGGCGAGGCCTCTCCCACCGCCCCACGGAGCTGAGCACCGGCCGCGTGCTCCCTGGGGATCTTGGCAGCGTCCCCCCCTCGCAGAGACTGTCCGGGGCGCGGGGAGCCCTGCGCTGCCGAGCCGTCCGTCCGCCATGGAAAGACGCTGCTGTCGAGCCCCTGAATCCGCTGGCAGGCGCCCGCTCCGAGGTGCAGCTCAGAAGGGCTTTGCTGGGCCGAGCCAGCACTGACTCATTTTTCAGGAACTGCTGCTCTGGAGGCGCTGGGCTCCCCTCCCTCCCTCCATCCCTCCCTCCCTCCATCCCTCCATCGCTCCCTCCCCTCGGCGCGGGGCCGGCTCGGAGGCCCACGCAGACGCTCCGCATTAGGGCATGTTCCGGGGAGCATGTGCTGTCGATAAACAAAACCACTTAGAGACAGAAAATAATTTCCAGAAATACCAAAGACCTTTTTTTTTTTTTTTCCTTCCCCCACGAAGAATTCCCCCTCCCTCTTCCAAACCCTGATAAATTGTTAACATTCAATAACTATTTTGGAGCGCGCTGCCTGGCGCCCGGGCGCGCGGGCGCTTGCCGATAACGCCGGTGTTTGCTGGGTGCCGCGTTTCCCTGCCCGCCTGCTTGTGTCAATACTTCGGGTCCCAAATGCCCTGGTGCCGGCCAGAGCCAGCGCAGTGGGGCAGGGTGGAGGCAGCCGGACCCCCAGCCCCGCACCCCGCCGGCGTTCCCGTGGGCTGCGCAGGGGGTCTGCGCTCCCCGGGCAGCACCCGGCCTTCAACGGGACCCTTCGGGGCCGGCTCCGGCGCCTGCTCAGCCCATCCCCAGGGAAAAGCGGGCGCGTCGGGCGAGGGCAGCGAAGGGTCCCGTTCCCTCGCTGCAGCAGGAGAGGCGGTGACCGGGTAGCTGGAGCTCCGGCGGACCGCGTGCGTGGGGAGGATGAGTAGCGGCGTGTTACTCACCAGGGTTATTACTCACCGGTTTTAACAGCGCATACTTTCGACAGACGCCGTACGGCAAAAGGAAGCACTTGTTCACGCGGCAGGTTGGCAGCTCGGCACCGGGCTCCGGCGAGCGCGAGTCGACCGGGAGAGGAGCGGGGTGAGCTCGGGGCGAGGGCTGCGGGGCGTGGAGGCACGGCTGCGCCCCGGGGAGCTGCTCTGGCCTCTGGCTGCCCGAGCCTGGAGGAAGGTTTCGGGGTGGCATCATCCTGTCCACACCCTGGTCCTTCCACTTGTGCCGGAGCATCGGCCGCCAGCCGGTCCAGGGCCAGCAGCGTGGCGGCCGCCGCGGCACGGCTGTGCTCGGGTTGTGCAATTAACTGGGCAAGGATCTCGCCGGCAACTCTTCAGCAAAGCCCAGTGGGACGATTAGCGATGGCCGGTGTCAGGACCGCCGTCCCGGGCTGCTGCGGAGCCGCAGATGTGTCGCGGGGGTGGAGCGCGGGGTTCGCTCGCCTCCGCGCTGCCGGGAGCGGCTGTCCGGGGCGGCTGGGCCCGGGCTTTGGCTCCGGCGGCCCCCTCGAACGTGCTTTGGCAGAGCTGCAGACCAGGAGGGAGGAGGGCCATGGAGGGCCCTTCCCCGGGGCACCCTGAGCCGGGATCGGGCTCCTCCGGCTCTCCCTGTGCCGGAGCCCGGCTCCGCTGGCTGCCGCACGCAGCGGTCCCCTGGCAGGGGAGGGGAGGGGGCCCGAGGGGTCCGGCAGCTGGAGAGCCCAGCGTGAGAGCTGGCAGGGATGAGAGCGAATTGCGGCGTTGGCCCTGGAAGCCGGGGGATTTCTCCCCGGACGGCTGCTCCGAAAACAGCTGTCGGTGGAGGGGGATCTGCCGCAGGTGGGAGCGGGGCCGAGGGGCGGCTGCGCGCGAGCCCCGTGGATCCCATGGGGGTGGAGGGGCTGGGGGTCGCAGCAGGATCGGCTTTGCCGGGCGTGCGGAGCGGTGACGTGGACAGCGTCAGGGTTTGGTCTGGACACGTGGGGTTTGCCGCGGCGGAGCAAGGTGCCGCTGTCCTGGAGCGGCCGGGGGTCCCGGGCTGGGTCCCCATGTGGGGCCAGGGCAGAGAGGCGGGGGGGCATCTGCCCGCAGACGCGCACGCCGGGGCGAGGGGCCTTCCAGAGCCCGGCGGAAACACCTCCCTGTCCCGCAGAGCTGCCAAGGCTGTGAGATTATTTTCCATTTTTCATCTGAGCAAAGTTAAAGAAGACTTAAGAAATTTCTGGGAGCGATCACCCGGCTTGGGCCAAGGGGGGATTTATTTCAAAAATTTTGCGGCATTTTGGTCCGCATGGGAGTCCCCTTTTGGGCACAAACCAGAGGCAAGCGGGAGAGCAGAAATCTCCCTTTCTTTAACGGGCGTTTGAAGATTTCTCCCACCGTTCTGGGAAATTTTGCTGCATTCGATTCTGCTTCGCCAGCGGTTTTGCTATCGACACATCAGCGCTTTCGTGCGGGAAAACATAACCCTGGCAGCCAGCGCCGGGTCGCGGGCGGCTGCCGAGGGGTCGGTGGGGAGCTGCCCGCCCCGCTCTCCGGGCTGGGTGCTCCGGAGCGTCGCCCGCCGTGCGCGGAGGGGCTGGGTGGTGGGACCTGGGGCTGCCTCTTGCCCTGCCCTGACTCTGCTCTCCTCCTTCGCAGCTCGGAGGGGCTGACGGCCCGGCGGAGACCCCCCCCGCGCCCGCCCGGGGCCAGCCCGGGGTCCCCATGGAGTGGGAGTTGCGGAGCGCCGTCGCCGAGCAGTAGCCGCAGCAGTGGGATGTTGACCTGGCGGTGCCTCATCCTTTGGGCTGTGCTGGTCACAGCCGCGCTCTCCGCTGCCAGGCCGGCCCCCACCCTGCCCGACCAAGGTAAGAGGAGCAGACCACCGCGCCGGGAGCGCCCGGCTCCCTCCTCCGGGCCGTCCCTCCCCGGCGATGTCCTGCGGCTGCTGCCAGGGGGACGCGGCGCGCGTTGTGTGCCGAGAGCTGTTTGCGTGGGCGCGGAAAGTTCCAGCGCGGTTCGAGCGTCACCTGTGGACGTTTTAAACCAGGAGGGATATTGTGGCAAAACGCGACGTTGTTGGTTTGGGGAAGGAGGCAGACGCCGGGGGCTGTGTCCCTGGGGGGGTCGTGTCGTGTCGCAGCGCGTGCTGCCCGTGACGACCTGCAGCCCGAGGCGTGTGTGAAGCCTGCTCCCACCCTGCTGGGCACCGGGCTGCTCCCGGGCTCGGCGACTGAGGCCGAGGGACTGGGCGCAGGGCACCGGTGCAGGCCCTGGCAGCACGTGGGGTGGGCGCAGCACGTGGGGTGGGCACAGCACGTGGGACAGATGCACCCCGTGGAGACCCCCGGCATGCTCTGGCGTTGCTCCCAGCTTGGGGATGCCCGCAGGGCTGGGTTTGCCGTCAGCGTGCCCTGCTTGTGGCAGCTCCCGGTGCAGCCCTGCGCTCCGACTGCCCTCCCCCCTGCCCACCACAGCCCCCCTAAAGCCGGGGCTGGCTCAGGCGGTTCCTGCAGCCCCGGGCAAGGGGATCCTGCTCGCTTTTCATCGCTGCTCGCCCCCAAAAGCCTTCCCAGGGCTCGTGGCTTGTGGTTGCCCCTGCCGCAGCCCTGCGGAGCCCCGGAGCCCGGTGGCACCCCGAGATGCGGTGGCGGGGCTGAGCGGGTCGCCTGGCCCCAGAGACAGCCGGCCCCGGCAGAAAGCACCGCTCTGGCATTTCAAAGCCTTGGCCTTCCCCTCGGTGCAGCAGAGAATAAACAGACCAGGCACCGCCGTGCAGGGCTCCGGACTCACTGCCTTTTGGTTTTAATTACCCAAGAATGTCTGGGCTGTGGGGTACTGCTTTTCTTTCTGAGGCTCGCTCCCCCTTCCCTCTGCCTCCCACCAAAAGCCCCGAGAGGCGGATTGCCGGTGCTGCCGGCACGGGCAGGGTGCTGCGCAGTGCCCCGGGGCTGAGCATCGCTCCCCGTGTCCTGGGGCTCAGCATCGCTCCCCGTGCCGCGGGGCTCAGCATCACTCCCCAGGGCTCAGCATCGCTCGCTGTGCCCCGGGGCTCAGCATCGCTCCCCGTGCCCCGGTCCCTTGGTGGCTCAGGGCATGGGACGGGCGGGAGCTGGCACCAGTGAGCAAAGCGCGCTGCGGCTGGGGTCCCCGTACCGGCCACGGTGGGTGCTGGCCGGGAGATCCGGGCTGGGAGCGTGCCGTGGTGCTGCGGGCCGGGGTCGGTGCCCCGGGTGTGAGCAGTACCCAGCACGCTGGCTGCGGGCGCGTCCCGCGCCATGGCCGGGGCTGCGCGCGGTCCCCGGGAGCCGCGGGCTGCGGAGAGGAGCCGGGCAGAGCATCGCTCACGGGGAGCGTCTCCGAGATTTTTCCATTGGCGTGCTCGCTCCCCGCTTGTGTCAATAACGCGGCTGACAGCGGTAAACATGTTTTTCTCAGGAGATCGCTCTTCCTGGAAGAGGTTTCCTGGCGGTGTTTGGTTTGAGGATGGCTCTCGTGCTGCCGGGAGAGCGGCTCTGCGGACCCGGCCGCGGCTGTCGGGAAGGCTGCCCGCCTGCTCAGGCCCGGGGCTGATTAGAGCAGAGGTGGGGTGCGGGGTGTTGGAGGAGCCCCAGGAGGGTCTGGGGAGCCGCGTCAGGCGGCGGCAGCGGAGGAGGAGAGGTCGGAGCGGGGGGAGCTGGTTCCTCGCCAGCCTCATGCCAGGGCTGACAATGCCCTGTGGCAGCGCTCCCCGACGCGGTTCTCACCAGGGCGGCCCAATTAGTGCCGCAGCAGGAGCCGGCTGGGGCAGAGCCCGTCCCTGGCCCCGGGGCCGGCTGCTGGGAACAGAATGTTCCCGGCAGGACGTGCGGGACGGGAAGAGCCAGGACCCGCGGCCGGGACCGTGCCGCCAGCACCTTGCAGGTCACCTGCCAGGGTGGGCTCCGGACGCGGCCGGGGGCGAGTCTGGGGTCCCGTGGGGTGTGCGTGGGGGCTCAGCTCCCGTGCCGTGGGGCACCGTGTCCCCGGGCTGGGCTTGCTGCCCCGCTGCCGCCGGCTCCGGAGCATCACCCGTGCCGGCCGGGGAGCCGCGCGGCCGCACTCGGGTCCCCTCCACGGCGGAGGCGGCCGCTTCCCCAGACTTTGTTCTGGATGTTTATGGGGTCTCAGTTTCCTCCTGGTTCTGAGGCGGCTGAGCTGCCTTCTCGGGGAGCCAGTAATCCCCCGCGCCCGGCCAGCGGCCCCTGCCTCGCTGCACAGGGGGATGCTCGGCCGCCGGCCCCCCTCTCCTCGTGGCATGGGGAGGGGGCTTGGGAGCTCTGCCTTTGTCGGGGACTCGCTCCTGTTACCAAAAAATCTGCAGCAAATAAAATATTAATGGGCACTTACTGCATTTTACAGTTACCTAAATTTGGAGGTGGTAAAAAAACCCCTAGTTAAGGGGAAAAGCCAAGAAATTTCCGTGAGCAGCCTCCATCGCCCTCCCTCACAAAGCCGGGCTTTGTCTGCGGGTTAAATGGAAACCTGCAGAAAATTGCCGAGGGGATTTTTTTCTTTTTTTCCCCTCTCCTCGTCTGCCATTGTCCTCGCCGCTGCTCGGGGTCTGCCTCCTCCCCGCCTCGGGGTGCAAAGCGGCCGCGTCGCGGGGAGCCGTGTCCCGGAGCGGGGGTCCTGCCGTTTTGGGGCGCGCTGAGCCCCGGCGCAGTGGATGCTTTCCCGGGGGATGCGTCTGCCCTCCGGCGCGGGGGGCTTGGCAGAGGAGCCTGGGGCTGCAGCCCCCTCCCTGCGCGGCCGAGCCCCCTTCGGGGCAGGGGGCTGCCCCATGTCCCGGCCAGCCCAGCTGGCCACAGGCTTGACCTCCCCCAGCCCCGTCTGCGGGGGCCCTGGCTCCGGGCTCGTCCAGGGGGTCTTGTTCCAGACCCAACAGGGGCCAGAAGGCCAGGGCTGGAAGCGTGCTGAGCCCGGGCGGCCCTGGGGACCTCTGTGAGCATGGGGATCTGCTGCCTCCTCCTCCTCCTCTCCCCGAGACTCGCCCAGCGCTGGTGGGAGCATTACCCGCCAGCCCAGGGGCTCTAATCCGCGCCCCCCACCCCCGGCAGCGGAGATGCTGGGGGCTGTTTGGCACCGCCGTAGCCTGGGACACGCTGTCACCAGCCACAGCATCGCCGGAGGTGGCACAGCGAGGGTCCTCGGCTTGTCCCCGCGGCTCCCCGGGCGGGCTGCTGGCCCTCGGTGTTGTGTGCCCCCCGTTTCCCCGCTGCCCAGCCCCCCTCCTTGCTTCTGCAGCTCTGGGTGTCGACTCCCACTGGAGCCCTCTGAGCAGCTCTGAGGTCCCCTGCGCTTCTGCTGTTGGTGGCAGCAGCCCAGGGTTGTCACCAGAGCTCGGGGGGTCCCGCAGCCCCCACCCGCAGCTCCGAGCCCCCTGCTCCCCCAGACCCGATCGCAGCAGCCGCACCGGGGCACGGCCGTGTCCTCCCCTCCCAGCCCGCTGAGCAGCCTTGTTCCCCGCCTCCCGCCCTGCCACTCGGATGCTGTCACTCCGGCCCTTAATTGGGGAGGAAAAAAAGAAATATGAGTCTTTGGGAAAAGCGGCAGCGCTGTGCCGGAGCCTGGGCCGCAGAGCTGCCCCACAGCGAGGGGCTGCAAGGGGGTGTCGGGGGGCTGGCTGGCTGCCGAGCACCCCATGGGGGCTGCTCGGGAGGGGCGTGGGGAGCGAACGCGGACTCTGCCTGCACCGGCAGCCGGCCACAGGCGCGTGTGCGGATGGGGGTGTTCGCTTGTGCCCCCCCCATGGGCAGGACCCCCGGCCGTCCCGCGCCTGGGGGCAGCCGAGGGTGCGGGTCTGCGTCCCGAGCTGCTGCAGGGGTCTGAGCGTGGCCGGGGTGTCCCGGGGGGACGGCGGTGGATTTATTCTGACAGCTTTGCTGCTTCAGCGGACGAGCGGGCTGGGAAGAGCGGGAGTGCCCGGAGCAGCACAGAAATCCCCGCTCCCTGCGGAGGAAGCCTCGGGGGACCGGAGGGTGGGGAGAAGCCCACTGCCTCCCGGGCTGGTGTGGTCAGGAGGAGCCGTGGGTGCCGTGAGCCCCCCGAGGAAGGGCCGTGGGTACTGTGAGCCCCCCGAGGAAGAGGAGTGGGTGCCTTGAGCCCCCCGAGGAAGAGCCGGGGGTGCCTTGAGCCCCCCGAGGAAGGGCTGGGGGTGCCTTGAGACCTCACCAGGAAGGGCCGTGGGTGCCTTGAGCCCCCTGAGGAAGAGCCATGGGTGCCTTGAGCCCCTAATGCTCTCCTGCTGGCATCTCCCTGCTGCAGCCTTTCCCGAGAAAGGGGAGCCAGGGATGTGCAGGGCCCAGGGGTGCGGGGATGCTGCTGGGGGCATCCCCCCTCGGGGCATCCCCCCTCGGGGCATCCCCCCGGCACAGCCCGGGCTGGGGGGGCCGGCAGGGCCAGGAGCTTTTTAAATATGAAAGAAGCCAATCCCGGCGCCCCGGTGCGCGCTTCCTGTGGGGATTAGCGGGGCTGCCGGGCATGTGTGTGCTTTTTCTTCAGGAAATACCTTCGGAAAGCCCCGCTGGGGTCTCCAGGGCAACCGGCGGCCCCGCGCCCCCCGCCCGCATTGTCCCCGCGCCGCTTTGTTGGCCGCGCCGTGGCCATCGCTGTGGCCATCGCTGTGGCCATCGCCGTGGCCATCGCCATGGCGGGCTGTGCCGGGATGGGGTCTGGGGGTTAACCGGGGCGGCTGCCCCGTGCCCCTGCCCCCGGGGAGCCATCCCCGGGGACCCGGTGACAGTTACACGCGCTCGGTGACACTCTCCATCTGGCCGGCGCTCGCCAGGCTCGGCTCCGCTCTTGGTTCCATTTCAAAGCTGGAACAAAGCAATAAAACCTCGGCGGGCTGCGCTGGCCGCTGCAGCGTGCGTCTCGCTCTGGGGCTGGGCTGCAAGCGGAGGGGCGATCGGCGGGGCCGGGGCTGCTCCCCGCGCTGTCCCCGCTGCACCGGGACGGGACCGGGCTCTGCCGAGGGGCTGCCCTGGTGCCGTGGTTTCGGTTACAGAAAGCAGAACCTGTGAAAGAGACGCTTCAGGCTGATGGAGCCCGGTGATCAAACGGGCTCACCCCAGCAGCGTGCGTGGAGGGCACGCCGGTAACGCTGCACCCGCTGCCGTCCCTGCGCTTCCACGGGACCCCGCAGCAGCATCGCCCCGGCCCCGCTCCCGCCCCGGGGGCGAGCGGACCTGGACATGCTCGTTAGCCTGTGAATTCGTTTTCGGGCCGTTCCCACCATGCCGCGTTTTCCGCCTTATCCCTGAGTGCCAGAGATGTGCTTTGGGTTACCAAAGGGCAGGGTCCTGCCTTGCCCTCCGCCTCCCCTCGCCCGTCCATCACGCTCGACGCCTCCGTGCCTCCCCGGTCATGCTGTTAATGCAAAGCAGCCCCCGGCTCGGGGGGCTGGGGGAGGGGGCTGCTGCCTTTGAAAAGCAGTCTGCCCACACGCCGGCAGACCCCCGCCCGCCCGGGCTCCTCGGCGCAGCGGAGCCCGCGGTCCGATGGCCTGGGGGAGCGGTGCTCCTTGCACGGGGTGCCCTGGGGACCCACGCGATGCTGGGCGCATGGGGAGGGACCGCCTGCGCCTGGGACGCTGCGGCCCCGAGCCCCGGCGTCGACGTTTTCCCTCCCTCCGAAGAGCATCTCTACCCCCAGGTCCAGCTGAGAGGTGTTTGTGGAGCACGGGGCTGGCAGGAGCTCCCCGAGCCGCCATGGTTTTCCCGCAGAGCTTTCCGGACGAGCTGATGGGCAGGAGCCCGTGGTGGTCCCTCGGGCAGGCTCGGTGAGGGGGCACCTGTACGAGCCCTTGAACCGCAGCGGCGTTTTGCTGGCTGGAATGGATCCTGCGCTGGCCCGGCGTTGGTTCGGCTGCGGTGCAGCAGCACCCACCGCACCTCAGCACCGCGGCCGTGCGGTGCTGAGCTCCGGAGCTGCGTGAGAACCAGCACGACTCCTCGTGTGCGGGCGTGCGGGTGGCCTGGGACAGGCAACAGGGACGTCAGGGGACGTTCGTGGGCGGTGGGGGAGCTCGGCAGCTCCAGGCACCTGCGGCGGGTTGTGCTGCTCGGTAGGGAAGACGTTGGTCGGTGCGTGCAGACCTGAGCGCAGCAGCGTGCTGGGGAGCGAGGAAGGGGCAGATACGGCGGCAGCTCTGCCTCTCGTCTTGGTTTGGGTTTTCGTGGCTGCTTATCGCTCGCTGACCTTGCTCTGAGAAGGGAGTCGGGGCGGGCAGGAGGACGTGGTGTTACGGAGTCCCATGGTGTTCTGGCAGACGGCGACGGGACATGGCTGCCGCGTTGTGTGCGATGGAAGACGCCTGTGACTAATCACTTGAAACACAAATCGGAGCTCCTAGAAGTGCCCATCCTGCGGGCTGCGAGAGGAAAATGGGGAAAAAAGGATTGCAAAAGCAAAAGCCTTCCCCTGCCGCCTAAGGGGCTCCCACCAGTCTGCACCTTCCAGGCTGAAACGCTTGGTAGCCTGGCACTGGTGGGCCTGGAGCCCCGGCTTCTGCCTCCAGCAGCTGAGAGGGACTGCGTCCCCGGGAAGAGAGGAAGGAGAAGCTCTGGAGCCGCTCAGAGATGTTTTCCCCATGAAGCTTCTCGTCGGTACAAGGAGAAGTGGCCAGAAAGCAAAGTGCAGATGACGACGTGGTAGATGAGTTTCTGAAGAGCTGAGCTTTTGTTTTCGGCAGCACAGAGCGGCTGGAGGGTCCCGGGAGGAGCGGTGCCTCGCTGCGGCCCTGGCCCCGCGCTGCTGGCTGCCAGCCTGCGCTCCCTGCCTGCGCTGGCTCGGCTCGGGGGTCTCACCAGGGGGGTCTGGCGCAGGCGGGCACCTTGGGCCGCTTTCGGCTGTTTGGGAGAAGGGAAGAGGCTGTGCTTGCCCGGCTCGGTGGGCACCGAGAGGGGAGGGTGATGGCGTGTGTCGGTTCTGCGGTGAGACAGCCCCTCCGGCGCGCACGCCGGTGCTGCGGGTGTTCGTAATTAGCTGCCATTTGGCAAATTGCTGCGCTGCTCGTCGGGGGCTGTGTGGGTCCCGAGGGAGAGCTGTGGCTTTGCTCCTACCCCCGTGGCCGGAGCACGGTGCCTGCGGGCTGCGTGCCCGCCGAGCGGCTTGGTCCGTGGGGACGACAGCCCTCGAGCCGCCGGTCAGCTGAGGTTTGGCCGTTTCCAGGCTGTTCCTGCTGGGCTGCCTGCGCAGGCTTTGTTGGGATTTTCCAGCCCCTGCTCCGGCCCCCTCGGATGCCGAGCACTTGCGCCGTGCAGGGCTTCGGCCGCAGCCCCGTGGCACCATCGGCTCTGGCCGCCAGCCCGCCCGAGGCCGGCCTCCTGCGGGGCTCCTGCCCGGGACGATGCCCACGCTGCGTCCGCCCCGCACCGTCGCTGGGAGCCCCGGCACCCGCCGAGCCGCAGCAGCCCGGACCCTGCCGTGGGATCTGAGGGGATGGTTTGAAGCCCAGGGGTCCCAGGGACCGGGAGAGCCACGCACGCACCACCGCAAAGGGTGTGGAGGGCAGCGCTGGAGGTCGGGACCACGTCTGCACGGCCGGGGCCAGGAGAGACGGGATCACGTAGCAGCAGGATGGAGAGAAAGGATCTTTGTGCTGCTCGCACAAGTGTCGCATCGGGGAGCAGCTGCAGCTCTCGCTGCCCAGCGTCGCTGCGAGCGGCAGCGCTGCGGCCGGCACCTGTTTTGCTGGAGCTCCCCTGGGCTGACCTTTCCCAGCGATGCCTCTCGCAGCCCCTCGCTCCTCTGCCTGCTGTCCTGGCGCAGCCCCTCGCCCCCTTTGGCCTTCCTGCCCCTGCCTCCAAGCGCTCTAACCGGGGCAAGGCACGGGGACCCCAGCCCGCTTTGCTGGCTGCCCGCTGGTGGGGGGGGGATCCCGGGACCCCTGCGCAGCGGCAGAGCCGAGCAGAGATTTGGGATGCTCCTGGGAGAGGCCGGACCCTGCCCGAGCAGCTGGTGCTGCCTGAGATGTCTCAAGTTGCCCATTTCTCCCCCATTTCACAGCCCCTGCCAGGCACCCTACCTCTGGGCTGAGCAGTGCGTGGCAAGAAGGGTGCGTGGCTGGTTTTGAACTCCCGAGCGGGTCCTGCCGGGGGGTGACGTGCTTGGTGCTGCTTGGGGTGCTCGCAGCCTCTGCCTCCCCTCCGCTCTGCAGCCGCCGGCTCCTGTGCCCTGGGCTCGCCGGGGCAGCCGGTCCCCGGTCCCGCCGGTGCCGCGGCGGGAGCATCCCAGCAGCGCATGTTGCCTCATTAACATAGAGCTGCGGCGGCAGCAGCAGCAGCAGCAGCATGGTTTCCTCTGGTCTCTATTTCTTTTCTCCTCTTGTTTTTTTTTTTCCTCCCTTCTTCTCTCTCCTAACCCCTCCAGCTCTGCCCAAAGCAAAAATCGAAGTGGAGTCCCACTCGGCCCACCCCGGCGACCTCCTCCAGCTGCGCTGCCGGCTGAGGGATGACGTCCAGAGCATCAACTGGGTGCGCGACGGCGTCCAGCTGGCCGAGAACAACCGGACGCGCATTACCGGGGAGGAGGTAGAGGTCAGGGACGCGGTGCCCGAGGACTCGGGGCTCTATGCCTGCATGACCAACAGCCCCTCGGGAAGCGAGACCACCTACTTCTCTGTGAACGTCTCAGGTTCGTAGCGGCCCCGGGCAGGCAGGGAAGGGGCAGCCCGGGGCCGGGCTGCGGAGCAGGGAGCAGGCTGCCTCCGCACGCCTTCGCGTGCTGGCCGGGCCCGCGCGGATCTGGCTGCCTGCGCGGTGAGTTCGGGGCTGGCGTGCGGTTTAGGGGTGCCCGGAGGAGTTCCCGGCGCGGCGCGGTGACGTCCCGCCGGCTGCGGTGCGGGGAGGAGCAGCTGGAGGTTGTCGCCTGTTGGTCTGCGTGGGGCTGGGGGGCTGCGGGGCTGCCCGCAGGAGCGGGCACGCGCTGGGGGTGAGCCGGGGTCCGCGTCGGCGCTGGCGGAGCGGGAGCTGGAGGAGGACGATCGCTCGAGGTCGGGAGGTGTCTGCCGAGGCGTGGGCAGCTCTGTGCCCGCAGGGTCTTGGCTGCCAGCCCGGAGGGGTTGGTGGCACCAGGCACGAGGAGCCGTGCTGGGACCCACGGCGGGGAGCTCTGAGATCACCTCGGGGGGCAAATCGCTCCATGGCGGCGAGCGTGGGGGCAACAGGCACTGCCAGCCTGGCCATGCTCGGGGCCGTGCCCGCGCCTCCCTGCCAGCCCCCCGGGCTCCGGTCCCTGGGGAAGGGAAGGGTCTGTGTGCGGGCGTTCAGCCGGGCTGTCTCTTCTCTCGCAGACGCGCTGCCCTCCGCGGAGGATGATGACGACGAAGACGATTCCTCTTCGGAGGAGAAGGAGGCAGACAACACCAAGCCAAACCGTACGTGCAAGATGGGTTTGCCCCTGGTGCTGGGGCAGCTGGGCACACTTGCCGGCATCCCCCAGGGAGGGAGAAAGGCAGGCGAGGGTGGGCAGGGGGTCCCGCTCCAGCCCAGGGCACCCGGCGGCAGCGAGGGCTCGGCGAGGGGAGCAGGTCTGGGGGCACCGGGGGCGAAGCAGCCTGGTCCGAGCAAGGGGATGTGCCAGCATGGCTGCGTCGGGGTGCCTGCGGCTGCCGCCACGCCTGCTGAGCCTGCGCCTCGCAAGGACAGGGCTGCGCGGGGGGCTGGGGGTCCCGGGTAGCGCCCCGTGTCTGGGAGCTGCAGAGCCAGGCTCAGCTGCCCGCGCCTCTCCGCTGCCCGGCTCAGCCCTGCCCTCGGCATTCCCGGGGTGAAACCAGGACCAAAATGCCGGAGCTGAAGCCCCGGTGGGTTTGGCCGGGGGCCCCGCGCCGGCCGTGCTGAGCCCCCGGCTCTGCTCCCCAGAGGCCATCGCTCCGTACTGGACCTATCCCGAGAAGATGGAGAAGAAGCTCCACGCCGTCCCCGCCGCCAAAACGGTGAAATTCAAGTGTCCGTCGAGCGGGACGCCCAACCCCACGCTGCGCTGGCTGAAGAACGGCAAGGAGTTCAAACCCGACCACCGCATCGGCGGCTACAAGGTACCGGCGCCGGGGGGCAGCTGCCCTGGGCTCGGTCCGGCTCTGCACCCCGCGAGGGGCCGGAGCCAGAGGGCTCGCTCCAGGGCAACGCAGGGAGGGGGAGGATGGGGAAGGGGCTCCGCAGCTGAAGAGGCACCGAGCCCCCTCCCCTCGCAGCACCCGGCGCGGGCAGATGGGCCCCTGCGGCATTCCTGCTGCAAAATGGCCCCACGGCAGTGACCTGCTCTGCGCCGTGCTCCCACCCGCTCGGCCTCGGGGGGACGGGGCGGCGGGTGCAGCCTAATCCCGGCCGAGGAGAGGGGTCTTGGCCAAGGAGAGGGGGTCTCGGCATCCCCGGCGTGGCAGAGATTGGCGGGAGCTGTGCCAGCAGCCTGGAGGGTACCTGTCCTGGGTCCAGGGGCCACATTCGTCCCCCGAGCTCTGGGGCTGGGGGTGGGAAAGCCGTCCCTGTGGCCCGGGGGGGTCCCGGGAAGCTCTCACAGCCCAGCTGAGCCGCAGGGACCCGTCCCGAGGAGCCGTGCCTGCCCGGCAGCACCCACCGAGCCGTCGCGGGCGCACGGTGCGACGCTGCCCTCCCGCCGACCGGCACCCTGCCCTCTCGCCGCGGCTCTTCCCGGGCGGCAGCGGAACAACTCCGATCTGTTCCCTCCGCGCTGGGGCCGCCGGAGAGGGGTGTCCCCGCGCGCCGGGCGCGCCCATCACGCACAGCTCGCGACATCTGCTTCTCGGCGCGGCTGGCTGCGTGGCGAGGCTGTCCCGGGGCAGCTGGGAGCGATTACGGTCCCTCCGCAGGGAAGGGCAGCGGTGACCTCAAAGGGAGATTTATGCCGTGCCTGTGTGGTGGGGGCCAGGGGGCTGAGCCAGCTCTGACGGGAACGGGGGCTTGTGTGCTCAAGCCCACCGGTAACCGGCTCTGCCGTCATCCCCGTGCCCCCAGGTCCGCTACGCGACCTGGAGCATCATCATGGACTCGGTGGTGCCGTCCGATAAGGGCAACTACACCTGCATCGTGGAGAACAAATACGGGAGCATCAACCACACCTACCAGCTGGATGTCGTGGGTGAGGAGCGCGGGGCGGGGAGGGCTCGCCCCGCGGGGGTCCCCGTCCGCAGCCCCCTCCCCAGCGGAAGCGGGTGCTGCACCCTGGGGAGCTGGGGAGGGGAGCGCTGGTGGGGTCAGGGCACGCTCGCCGTCGCCACGGCCGCCCGCCCCGGCACGCACCCCTGCGGCACCGTGGGTCCGCACGCGGGCGGGCGGAAGGTTCCCCTCAACCCGTTCTGGGGGTTTTTAATTGTGGTGGAAATAATTTCATAGACCAGACAGAAACTTTTTCTAATCGCCTTATTAGCCATAATTCCCAGCTGGGAAGGCTGGTCTGAGCGGTTCCACATGTGGAGCTGCTCTAAATGCCAGTAAATGAACCATTAAAAATGTGATTTAATTTGATTACACTGAGCAAAGTGAAGGGCGCAGTCAGCGAGGTGGACGGAGGGGTCTGTTAATGCTGACTCACCGCGGTGGCAGCCGCTTTGTTAACGGCCGGGGCCCTCGCTAGGTTTGTTTGACCTCTGACCCCACGAATAGGTACCGACGTCCCCGCGCCCCGGGATTTCACCTGTCCCCGTCCCTAGCCCCTCCAGGCTGCTCCCTCCCCGCGGCGGGGGTCCCTGGGGAGGGGAGCGCTGCGGTTCCCGGGGTGCAGCGGTGCGGGCGAGCACCCCGAGCCCCGTCGTAAGGTGCCCCGTCTCCCCGGGTGCTGCAGAGCGGTCCCCGCACCGGCCCATCCTGCAGGCAGGGCTGCCCGCCAACAAGACGGTGGCCCTGGGCAGCAACGTCGAGTTCGTCTGCAAGGTCTACAGTGACCCGCAGCCCCACATCCAGTGGCTGAAGCACATCGAGGTGAACGGCAGCAAGATCGGCCCCGACAACCTGCCCTATGTGCAGATCCTGAAGGTAAAGCCGCCCGCCGGGCTGCCGCAGCCCGCGGCGCCGCAGGTTTGCCGTCCCGGGGGGCTGGAGCGGGGCAGGGCGGCCGAGAGGAGCCCCCTGGGCTGGGGACCACCGGCGGCCGGAGCCCCAGACCCGCGGGCAGCCCGCCCGGCCCC
>Ga0065711_1038152_pt1 | contig 19090 bp, 7 predicted proteins | sample Hoacrofraction12_FD_59098 | JGI IMG/M metagenome (GOLD analysis project Ga0065711, IMG submission 59098) | Hoatzin crop microbial communities from Cojedes, Venezuela - Epithelial fraction 12 v2 (version 2) | ecosystem: Host-associated > Birds > Digestive system > Esophagus > Crop | place... | reverse complement strand
CAGCCTGTCCAGGTCACGCTGAATGGCAGCACAGCCTTCTGGTGTATCTACCACACCTCCCAGTTTGGTGTCATCAGCAAACTTGCTGAGGGTACATTCTAACTGTTCATCCAGGTCGTTGATGAAGAAGTTAAACAAGACTGGGCCCAGTACTGACCCCTGGGGGACACCACTAGTTACCAGCCTCCAACTAGACACAGCGCCGCTGATGACAACCCTTTGAGTTCTGCCATTCAGCCAGTTCTCAGTCCACTTCACCGACCACTCATCCAGCCCACACTTCCTGAGCAACACTTGGGTTACCACTGCATGTTTTTGTCCTTCCTACGTTCTTATACCTTTTTGAAGTAGTACCTACAGTACAGCAATAAAAAATATTGTGCTTGATGTATCATTTCAAGAACGCAGTGTATCTGCTCTTGAAAACAGATTAGTGTCTTCATAGTTCCCTACTCTCTGTGCTTATGGTAACTTTCAGAGGGGACAGACTTGCAGGTTTCCAACTGTTTCTCAAAGTCAAGCATCTACAATATGATGGATTTCATTTTTCATCTTGTTTAAATTTCCTGTGTTAAACGCTAAAAGTTCTCAGACAGATCTCTTTGAGGTGTACTTGTGTTCTCCTGTCTGTTTTTTCACTAGTTCCCTTGTGATCTTTAGTCTCATGGTTTTGCAAACTCAGACAGAAAACGTGAAATGAGCAGATATTTAGTTTAAAATAATTGTTTACCCTAGGCACAGCATAGCATAAAAGAACACTCCCGACTTGTAACGCAGCTCCTCTTGGTAACTGCAGTTTGTGGGCACAGGTACTGAGCTCATCTATGAGAAAATGTGCATGACAGGAGTCAGGGGACATGAGATTATAGTGAATGTGAGAAAACTGTATATATCATTTCAGAGAAAAAGTTACACAGACAGATAGCCTGGGAGCAAAAGAAACTGTTTTTCAGTTTCAGCCTTTTGTCCTGTATTGTCATTGTCAGATTAAAGCGACTTTCCTAGTTGCCAGTCTCAATTATGCTTTAATATTTAGAGAGAGATGAGTTTGGAGAATTTTTTAGTAGTAACCATCAATAAGGGAACAGGAATTAAATAACCAACACATTCAAAGACACTAGTCTCAGGAGTCTAAAAATAGACTCAGGTTGCCGTTGTTTCTTTTTCTAAGTATTTAAATTAATGTACTCATAAAAAAATAAATTCTTTCTTTTCCAATACAGTATTTTTTAGCAAAATTGAAAAATTGGATTAAAATAAAATAAAATATGTATGTCTAATAAAACCATTCATAGGCTTTAGAAATAGGACTACAGCTGCCTAAAAGGAAGTCTGCTGACTTATTTCTTTGTCATTATATTGTTGTGGCATAACACTATTAATGTTCATATTTAATTAATATTATGCAAGACAGCTTAAATTGAAAGTTCACTATGATATTTAAAACCTACTTTGGTACTTTAAAACCTCTTTGGTACTTTTCCAAATACATTTGCTTATGCACCCCCTCACTAGCGTGAGAAACTTATCAGAAAGTTAAGTGTCCTATTAAACATATTAAAAGCTTTGAAAACTGTAACATCACTACTCTGCTGAAAATGACCCTGATTCTTCAAAGATGGATTATTAATGTACAAGAGTACGACCTCTTATATAAGATTTCATAATAAATGCAGTAGTTGTGAAATAAAATTACTTCTTCCACTGTATTGCTTTACTGAATATGTATTCATAATTGCATGCATTCATAAAAGATAGAACAAAATGTTCTAGTATTTGGTTGTGACACGACTGAAATCCTGATTTTGAATTAGGTCAAAACATATAAGAAAATGCTTCAGTGTGTGGAAGTTGATGTAGTAATTTATATATGACTCATTAAAATTCTACCTTGAAAGGTAATTGTTATAGCCATTCATAATGAGAAAGTGTATCATGTGCTTTTCTGTGCTTTAGGAAGTTTATGGCAATGATTCCTCTTAATAAGATCTATTTTTTTTCAGTAGAATATTGATTAAGGACAAAGGACCACTTAAAAAGAGTAATACTGTTATCCTTATAGTGCAAAGGAACATTTTCCCCATTTTTACTCCAACTCATCACTAAAAGTAATGAAGATATTTGTTTACTCACACATTTTTTCTGTATTCTAAGAACTACGTGCAATAATAATATTTCAAAACCTCACATAGGATATTTTAAATCATTACTGTAAATGTCTTCAGATCCTGGGGTATAGTTTAAAAATGTTTTTATTCCCTCTTTAAAAAAAAAAGAAAATTACCAAAGATCTTAAAAATCCTCTGAAGAGGGAGGCCTTTTGTTGATGTAGCTGAGCTACCTGCAGATGTTTTTTGCCTGCAGTCTGTCTCTCAGCTCTCAGAGTAAATCCTCTGTTGCTTTGCAGGATGGAGGACTGAGTGGGGCCTTCATGTCCATATCAGATAAAGTCAGCGGAGTGCACTCCAAACACCTTTGTCCTCTGTGTAACCTGCTTGTCTGCCTGTCTACCTACAAGAGATTAGGAAGAGCACACACATGATCGCTTTTGCTGGTAGAGGTGAAGAGATGGTAACTTGTGACGGAAAATTTCTTTGGGGCAGAGGGAAAGCAACAGCCGTATGTACATCAGACATGCAGGCTTGCAAAGGGAAAGCATAGGCTCCTAAATCTAAAGCTGGATAATCAAAAAGTAATGTGCAGTAATTGGTTTTGGTGAGAATTGCTGAGCATGCTTTACTTTAAAACAGAGTATGTGTAAACAGGGTGGAAACAATGTTATCCAACATCAGCTGTCTAAATCTAGTCTGTATTAAATACAGCCTAAGCTGTATGTGGTCTAAGCTACTCAACTAGGCTTCTTCTACACTCGATGAAAAGAAATCGACACCTTGAAAAATGTAACTCATCCTTTGCTATGAAAGGTTTCTAACATAGATGACTCAGCCTTTGGAGCTACCTTTCCCTCCAGAGACCTCAAAGCCAGCACAGAATTGTTAATATTTACAGAACTTAAGGTTGGTGAAAGGAGTCCCACACAAATTTCCCATGGGTGATCGCTATTCCAGTTTTGAAAAAAATATTTTCTGGGTAAATTATTCTCAGATGTAAATTGCAAGTTATTTTGTGTATCTCAAAATCAAATGCATATTTTAGGGAAAAAAAAATCTGAAAGCTGTTCTTTGGATATTCCCATTATCAAGTCTTAGCAAGACAGCTAAAAACTTGAGCACTGAAACTTACTTTTTTATCCTAAACTTAGGTTGTATTTTGGTAAATATTCAACCTCAGGATGTACCTTTTCCTTTCTTTTTCTCTAGCACTACTGTCTGTATCAATGAGACTTTGATCGCTCAGCTAGAGTTTTTTCCTTACTCAACCCAGTTCTCTATTATATTGTGCAATATTTTAAATCCTGGCAAAGATGATATAATGTATAGATCTGATCAAGAATTCACTGACGGTTATAAGAGGGGTTTGGGGCAATATTACAAACCCTATGTAAGAAGATAGTGTCTGACTGATACTGTTTTACACTTATTTTTCACAAAATAAATGATTCTCTAAGATACAGAAAACCAGTAAGGAGTCAGTCTCTCCTCTGCACGTTTTAGCATTGTCAGTTGTACAACTTTGTCTAACTGTTGTCTACAGGTTGCTCTTGTACAGATTTACCTGGTAGTTTCAGAAATATCTGATTAAATACTGGGCATAGAGCTAAGATTTTATGTATTACTTTATGTAGCTACTGTACCTTCTCAAATTACTTACAGATTGGAATGATGATTGCATATCCTCTTGATGAAAAAAAGTTCATGCTCTGGTCATATGATGAATTTTTGTAATCTGTACAATCCATCAAATCAATTAATCACTTAAATAGCCCTTTTGTATCAACATCCAAGAGTGTTTAACCAAAGTATGAATCATGTACTTCTAAGTAAGACTAACCCATAAGCAATGGTAATGTTTGGAAAAAAAAAATCTAGAAACACACTTAGAAAAAGTGAAAACAATTTTTAAATTACTTGCAACATATACTGGAATAAACCCCTGGCCGTATTGAAGTAGATACGAAGTATCAGTTAACTGAAATAAAGCCAGGATTTCACGTCAGCAGTTTTAAACTTAATCTTTCTTCATGGAGCTCTTAGGGGCCATTTATGTCCTATGGGTCTTGATCCACATATCTAATAGTTTGATGGCTGTCAGATAGATTATGCTTCTGTTATTTGTCTTCAAAGTGAAAATGAAAAAGAGAGGAGGAATTCTAGAGGAGCCAAAAAGCAAGTGATTATTCCATGATGCAAAGGGAAAGGAGCTATGGAAAAATACTGTCTTATAAAACAACATGGTTACTTGACAGTATTTTTTGGTGGCAAAGCAAAAGAGAAAATCGGGGTGTTGATTGGTGACATCCTATATCCAGTTACAAAGTGTAGACCTCAAGGAGAGTATGAGAGGGAGATCCAAGATGCAAAAGATTTATAATTTCACTTGGCAGGTTCTTATCGGCATTTGAGAGATGATAAACTACTCAGCTTTCACTACTTCAGACAATTATATCCCATGTAGGTAATTTGGAAAATTTATGAGCTTTACTGTAAGTAGTTCAAAGACTATAATGCCAGAAAAGGTGCTGATGACAGCCAAGCTTTGTTTCTTTCTCTTTTTTTTTCTAGTACTTCTTGAAGTAAATTGTAGAAATACGTGCACCTAGAGGTTTCTTTCTCATAGTGTAATATACTTGTATTAATAAAGAAGACCATAGTTTACAGGGAAAAGTTATATTCTTTATTAGATGAAATAATATAGTAGGAAAAAAAAAAGATAGCTCTTTTAATTTTTCAGAAGGTAACAAATGGTCCAATAAAAGTCACTATTCCCTATTCTAACACCATCAAAACTTTAGCAACAATAATGAAGAAGCATGTTTAATTCCTGAGGTTGGTTATATGAAAGAAATCTAAAAAATATATCTTAGATTCTTAAGTACTTTTGGTAAAATAATGAGGTGCATTTTGAAATATTTTGCTTAGTTGAAAAAGTATAAGAAAATGGAAAAAAAATCTCACTTCAAATACAATATTTTGTTTAATTTGAAAAATTGAATTTTGATTTTATGTAAGCATCAATGTTTCTTTTTCAAAATATTGAATTAAAATATGGGGCTTTTTTCTTTAAGATTTTTGCTTTTTATACAAGTTGAAAAACATCTTCGTTTGGTTCTGATCATTTGTTAATTTTCAATACTTTTATCCCATATTAACTAAGGCAATATATATCTACTCCAGTAAGTTTTTAATTCGGAAAGCTACATCCTGATTTATCTGAGCCATTAACTGCAGATATATGAATCACATAAGTTAGAAATTTGGTCGCTTGCTCTAGGTTGCCTCTATAGAATATGGAAACATCACAGCAGACCTTAAATAAGCTGAAATACTCTTTGGGACTTCTCACTCTCTGCATGGGAAGTTTTGGGGAATTTTATCTTTTTCTTTCTCTTTTAATTTACCTGAATTAGGTGCCTAAAATTGGATGAGATAAATCTGTCTTAAATATCTAATAAACTACAATTTTTTTTTGTGATAATAAACATTTTTGTCTTATTTGCTGGCTGTGTAGAATGATAGTTTTCTGTTTTGCCTACACTATTTCAGTTCTGCATTGCATAATACATTAAAATCTACTGAGAATTATTTATCTCTTTTCAGCAAGGTCTGATTCAATAGCATACATGAACACAAAAGTATATGCAACTAACTAAACGCTAGTTGTCCTGTAGGTTTACATTAGAATATGACAGCATTCTTTCACTACCAGTGAGGTGAATAAACCTTGACTAGTTTCTTTCGAAATCAAGTTGCCTTCTTCAGCAGCAGCAGACGACTTGCAGTCTTATAGCTGCTCATACTAAATGCGTTCTGAGCCAAATTTTTTCCAAATGTTTCTATTTATTTTCCTTCTGCTGTTTTTAAGGTTCATGTGTGTGTGTGTGTGTAACAGCAATTGAAAATTATTTTTTACATAGATTAATTTTTGTTTAAGGAATGTGTGATTCATCAACTTCATTATTCTATGCAATAATAATTGGGATACATGTCTGAAATGTAGTGAATTTCAAAAGAGAAGTTAAAAATAATTTACAGCTCTCAGCCTGCCCTAGAATCCAACCTTTTCTTTTTGCTCTTCTGAGGCAACTTTGCTCTTTTCCCTGTTGCTGTATAAATTTGCACAAAACAAGGATAAAATGCCTGAGCTTTGATCCTGCCGTTCAGCCCATGTGGGCACCGCTGATCCAATTGCCCGATCACAGCCCAGCCGACTAAGCACAGGAAACAATGAACTGACTGAACACAAAAGGCTGTCACTGATCTCTGTGGGTGTTTTGCCTCAATAAAACTAGGGCCTTAAGCAAGAGAATAAGAACTCTAATTCTGAAATAAAGATGCATGTCTGAGGCTGCTAATTGCTTTCTGTTTTCAATATTTGAAATATACAATTTCTTTTTTTTTTTTAATACAGAAAGAACAAAGGAAAACACTTTTGTTCCAAGAGGAGGAGACCATTCAATTTATTGGTGAATCATTTTTCCCATCTACACTCATTATTTTCACTACATTGTACAACATTAATTCCAAGACTCGAAATAAACAGAGGGGACTAATACTGTGTAGGGATGAAGTAAAAATTTATAATGGCTAGGCCTAAGATTTAAGAGTTTGAACTCCCCTAAGATTTTTAATTGTTCAAACTGCTAGCAATGTGTTTTGTGACTTTGTTTTATCATAGAATCATAGAACCTTTTCGGTTGGAACGGACCTTTAGAGGTCATCTAGCCCTAAGCCCACTGCTGTGAGCAGAGATATCTTCAACTAGATCAGGCTGCTCAGAGCCCTGTCCAACCTGACCTGGAATGTTTCCAGGGATGGGGCATGTACCACCTCTCTGGGCAATCTGCTCCAGTGTTTCACCACCCTCATGGTAAAAAATTTCTTCCTGCTATCTAGTCTAAATCTACCCTCCATTAGTTTGAAGCCATTACTCCTTGTCCTATCACAACAAGCCTTGCTGAAAATATTTTCCCCATCTTTCCTATAGGTCCCCTTCAGGTACTGAAAGGCCACAACAAGTTCTGCCTGGAGCCTTCTCCAGGCTGAACAGCCCCAACCCTCTCAGCATTTCCTCACAGGAGAGGTGTTCGATCCCTCTGACCATTTTCGTGGCTTTCCTCTAGATTCGTTCCAACAGCTCCATGTCTTTCCTGTGCTGAGGGCTCCAGAGCTGCACGAAGTACTCCAGGTGGGGTCTCACCACAGCAGAGAATAGGGGCAGAATCACCTCTCTTGTCCACTATAACTTCTAGGATCCACTTTACTGATTTGTGTGTATAAGAAGAGTAGTGTCAGTATAATTAACTGAAGCCTACTCTACATCGATAAGTTTGATGGCAATATTTATAGAGTTCTGAGACAATCTGATTGAAAGAAGTTCTTTTATGCATGATTTCAATGAGTAACCAGTAGGTTAATTTATTCGATAAGATCTACTTTGGCTAGTTTTATTCATTCCACTGCTTTAAAACTGGTTAAGAAACACAAGATATAAGCCCCATGGCATGTTTGATTTTTTGGCAATACAACACAGTTAAAACCAGGATCTTACACTGAATCTTCGTGTTTTTCTATGAAGGAGAAAGAAAATTGCACAGAAAATTCCATCCTCTTTCCAAATAACTGTCATCAACTTTCTTCCAATTGTGACTAAAGATTACAGTCACAATTATCCTTGGTAATGTTTTTGGTACTTCTGCTTACCTCCTTCTTCTTCTTCCCATTGTGTAAATGGGTGTCTTCAACTTACGAGTCTAACTGCATGATATGAAAGGCTGTGGACCTAAAAGCAAGAACAATGCTTTCTGAAGGTGCATAATTAATCTCAGCTGTTATCCTACATCATTCTGTTTTGGGGGCTGATATGAGAGAAAAAAGGAAGTAAATCAGGTACATCTTTAAACCTAGATATAGTCATATTAGAGCAATAAAATACCTGTTTCTAACTAGGATTTAGGTGCATATGCTCAAACTGTGTACTTCTATCCCAAAATCTGTTTTATAATCTTTTCTAAAAATTTCCATGGGGTATAGCCTTTTTACACCAACATTGTGACAGCTGCACTTTTAAAAAACGAGAATCAACATATCTCTCTTACAGGGATTAAACTGGATCTGGATCATCACACAAGAGATACCATAGGTTTTGTGGTTTAGGTATAGATGTAAACAGTGAACTGTAAATTCAGTCTGAAAAATTTGGATATAAACAAGAACTCACATCTCAGTTTTAGCTGAGTGTGCTATAAATATAAAGTTAACAAGCCTTTATCAGGAAAAAAAAAGGGCCAACAAAGTAAAACAAAAAAACTTTTCCCAAACTTCAAGGACTTTTGAACTTCATCCAGGCCTGGACCTTACCTGGAAATTATCCAGAAGTTAAACCTTATCACAGTAAGATTTGAACTGAAGATGGAACTAAAGACACTGTCATGTCCTAATAATAAATCTACTTCACAGGAATACTACAAAAGTTTTTATTTTTTGCTTGATAAATAAAATGGGAGAAAATGTTCTGTCATAAATGTTCACCCTTTGTTAGCTAAATTTGTTGTTGCAGCAGTAACAACTTTTAGCATTAAACCCTTAAGCAGGACTGGGAGAGTTTAATTTTTTTTCCCTGTAAGAAAATATCTCATACTTCTGACTGTGCTGTCATATGAAGTAAAATTTTGAATTCAACAGCTCCAGTTTAGTGGTCTGTCCTTTGGAAAAGTGATATGAGTGTCTTTGTAAAATATATACTATCACATGTAAGCCCTATTATCTAGGGGAAAAACCCCTTACATTTCTTTTACATACATAGTACAACCACATACAGATTAATTTGTTTTGTTTTTTAAACGTGGTTCTGGTAGTCAGCAAAAGGGAACAGAGGTATAGAGAAATATCACATTATGACGGCTTTGGACAGCTCTGCTCACACAAGAACACTTTGTATGTTTATTTGTGTACTTATTTTTTTTAATACAGTAGTAGAATTTATAGTGGAATTGTACATGAATTTATAGAAGATTATTGAGGAAGTCTAACCATCTAACTTTGGATTATATGCTTAACTTCAAGACATCTAATATTTGTCTAGATTCTGCTTAGAAAGCAGAGTGTTCCAACTGAAATCTCCATTAGCAACAAGCTTGTTTAGTCTGGGAGTAATAAAATTAGACAGGAAGGAGAAAAAACTCATCATTTTGAACTGCTGCTCAAATCCACTACTATGAAAATGATTTGATGCAGAAGACTTTGAGAAATGCACAGTCTCATGGGGAAAAAACCAGACATATCACAAGCAATCATTTTCAGTTCTACATGTGCTTTTACATATCATTAAATCATGCAAATAAGTATATATTCTACCTCATCACAGCAGCATTTCATTTAGGACCTCACTGCAGAAAAATAATTCTCACCTTTGCCAAGATGCAAAGCAGCAGACCTCAGTGGGTAGTAATATGAAAAAATAAAGAAACTCAGGAAATGTTTCCATGGTTGTTTTACTCCATCACAAGTGGAAGCTGACATCCAAAGAGAGCAATCTCACTTTTTTAATTGCTCCAGTTGTGTTTTCTCAGTTTTTCTTTACTACTCATATTTGCCCTGTGAGACAGAAGGAAGAACTGTTCAGGCTGAGAATGGACCCCACGAAAAAAAAAAAAGGCTTCAGCTGGATCTGGTCTCTGGTCTTGCTCCTCAGCTAGCTTTGTAAATGTTAGTGCCATGAAGGTGACAGGACTTTCAGCTACACTCTCTGTTTCCGTCCGTTTAAGGTAAGAGTGTAATCCTTAAAAAGTACCATTTTAGTGAATTTACCCCAGGTATCTGCAGGACAGCAGATGCAAAAGCTATGCCTTAGTGAGTAATTGCACCATTTGGAAGCACCACAGGTGTGTGACTTACATGTTCACCTATTAGAAGTTGATTTGACATTTAGGCATAACATATTGTTATATCACCTGTGATGATGTGTTTATGTTGTTACCAAGATTGCTTCCTGGAGGGTAAATCACCGATAAATTTAAAAAACACAGAAATGCATGAACTTTCTTTGACTAACTTTCATCCAAGCTTTAGTAAATTTGGTAATCTACAGATAATGTTTTTTCCTTCTTACACACAGTAATAAAAGCTGAATCCTCACCTGCTGTCTTCACTTTTTAAAGCACAGAGTTTCCTCTTGCAACTTTAGAAGTCTATCTTAAGCTAATGTATGCATGTGTGTTTTAATATACATGTGATCTGTTAACAGTTTCTGATATGGTAAGGTCATCAGACAGGAGGATAAGCTGACAAATTCATGGAGAAGCATGTCCTAACTTGACAGGATTTATGAATTACCTCAAGGCTCGTACTTCACGTTGATTTTTTAAAGCATCACATACCTCTCTATGCTAGACAGCTCCACTGAGGTAGATTTTCACACACAAAATAGGATATTATAAATCTAAAAAAACCCAAAACAACTGGAAAATTGTGCCGATATGTGCAATGTAAAAAAAAAAAAAGGGGGGGTGGGCCTTTAGTGGTAACTCTGAGCCAGATGTTGTAGGGAGAACCCTGAAAGACTGCGCTTCACAGATGCTTTCCAAATCAGAACAGAGGAACATAAAACTAAATTTGGCCTTGTTAAACAGGTAATCAATTTCAGAAAACCTGAAGGAAGAAACTCACTACAATGGAGATTAAAGGAACCGTGTGTTGATGCTGTCATCTGAAACAAATGCATGGGTTGCTATCAGATGACTCGTAGAACCTACAATTTTTCACAGAACCTAGCATTGAACTGTTTGCCATTGTCAGTGAAACGTTAGAAACATTTACACTATACTTCAGCCAAACTTGTTTTAGATTTTAAATAGATGATTGCATTTTTTGCAGACTCCTTTATGCAATACTAATGCTTCTGAATAACAGTTTAATAGCTATCAAGTAGTTTAAGTAATAAAATATGGATTCTATCATATTGTTATGAAATATTGGTTTCCTTATCCTTACACAAAGAAAAAGCAGCAAACAGATGGAAAGGACTGTTTTTCCTGAATATTTTTTTATTTCAATTTCTGTGATATGCATAGAATTTTCAGGTTTAAATTTATTTATACTACTGTTACCCACATACAATAGCTGGGTACATAAGCACAAATGTGAATCTTTTTCCTTTTATTCCATTCATGAAAACAGTCAGCGAAAGGACTTGGACAAAATAACTGAGCCTGCTCAGAGTTGCAGTACTGCTATATTAGGCTAGCAATAAATGACTGCCACTAGGGAATGCAGAGAAACCAGCAGAGTAACTCCAGGGAGGACTTTGAGATCCACTTCTTTCTTGACTATTGCACATCCATCCCTCAAAGCTAAGATCCAGTAGAATCCAGTTTCCCTTTGAAAAGACAGGGAATATATGTGAAGAGTTTTGTTATTGATTTTATAGGATTTTTTTCTTTTTTTACTTTCCAGTACTACTGCCTTTTCAAGTCTCTAAGGATATGCAGCTTTCCTACAACATACTTTACAGGAAAATTCGGGATCTGATGTATTACAAAAGATAAATTAAGGCTGAATTGGAATAAAAAAAAAGAACAGAAAATGCCAGATTGATAGACAACTGAAATCCATGGAGAAACTCCCAAATGACTCTGCAGGATCTGGATCAGCTCTTTACAGTGGCCCAGGAGCTTATAAGAAAATAGGAAGGAAAAGATGAAAGGGAACTGACAAATAAGGAGAGAGTAGAGGGGAGTGAAAACTAATGATAGATAAAAAAATTAATAACAAACAGAGAAACATCCTCTGAGAAGAAATCAAATTGTACTGCATATCTAGCAAAGAAACAAAATTGTTACATCAATGACATCTTTGTATGGCTGTACTTCTCAAATATCTTTTCAGTAGATGTATGAAAGACTATATATTCACTCTCCTTTACAGCAAATCAGCTGAGACACACAACAAGATGTTACGGGGAAGCAAGAAAACACTAAGAGAGCTGTCATGTGGTAGAATAGCACCTGATCATAAAAAGATTGCAAACAGCATGAGGAGTTGTCACTCATTTACAGACAAGGATAACTCTTGAAATTGCAGGTTGATAATATTACCCTTGTCAGAAAAGATATCTTTATCCCAGAAAGTGAATTGAATTTCAAAGATTTCACATCCCTTTTTTCTATAAGTATTAACAGTTGCCTAGAAGAAATGATATTCACTTTGACTTTCATTGTTTTAAAATCATGTGCAAAAAACATGATTTTACTCTGTATTAAAGCATATGGCTTGCTACTAGACACAAAATTTAGAGGTCATTTTAGCTTGGTTGAAATTACTGTGAATCTCTGCACAGAACAAATTTCACAATTACACAGAATCACAGAATCACAGAATCACAGAATCACAGAATGGTAGGGATTGGAAGGGACCCCTGGTGCTCACCTAGTCCAACCCCTGTGCTAAAGCAGGTTCACCCAGAGCAGGTTGCACAGGACCGAGTCCAGGCAGGTTTTGAATATCTCCAGAGAAGGAGAATCCACAACACCTCTGGGCAGCCTGCTCCAATTGATTAACGGTGAATTCGTGAATGTATTTGAAATCCCAAAATACATTACGAGGTTACAAATCATTAAAACTCTGGAATCAAATTAACTCCCGTAACTGTGTTAACATCAGTGGAGTTGACGTTACTGAATTAGCATTTGTGCTGACTGTGCTAAGAACTGCTAGAAATGTTGGAAAGGGAGTGGATTCAAGGCCATGCTGATCCTACAGATCTCAATAATACATTTGTGGTGGTCAAGACAGAAAGAGGGATCAAGACACCCTGAGAAGGGATGATAAGTGGCCAGTATATTTGTGCTATAAAAGCGTCCATCAGGGACGTACAGCTACACTAGAAAATCACATTTATCACAAATGTGGGGCTTTTTTATTCATGGGGAATGGATTAAACCACACAGTTTTGACATGTCAATATCGGTATTACAGGACAGTACCAATAGCAGCGGGATAGGAATGACCTTACATTTATGGGTGAAAAGTATCCCTTTTGCAGAGGACAACTGAACGGGCTACTTGCCATTTAAATCTTCAAAACAGACTGTAATGAATGCATTTTATTCTATTAGCATAACTGTGATGGTTCACTAACCTTTAATTTTAAATAATTTTTTTCTGTTTTTTTCTGTTTTTCTGGGAAAGAGCCTATTTGTTGTTGACAGTCTTACTGCTTTGTAGCACTTAGGAAAAAAAAAAGTAACAATACAGAGAAAAAGAGGTACAGAATTTAATGCTATTATACAGAAGTTACATTTAGAGCAACAATTTATCATTTCATTAAATGTATTTTGAAACATCTAAGCAGCACATATGTATGGCTTATTGATCATAAAATTGATAAATGTGTTAATATTTTATAGGAGAAAGCTAATGTATCTTGCAAATGACAACAGGACAAGCTGTTAGCTGCAGCTTTCATAGTTGCAATAGAACGTTGGTTTTGCCTTTGGACACTGCCGTTTGAAAGATTAAATGTTTTACAAGCACACACTGTAGATCCTTTCAGAATGAGCTATCAATGATCATACTTAAGGCAATATTCCTCCAGTATGTTCTGGATGAAGCTCACAAAACTTATTTTCTTCCTGTTGCTATGTGTTGAATGTTTGTGGAAAATCTTAGCTCATATATTTGTGAAGATGCCAGGTAAAAAATACTGGTGGAAATCCAAGAGATTTCAATCAGAATAAACCAAAAGCGTGAGGATGAATAAAGCACTTCTAACAACTGATTTATGAATCAGAATGTAGAGACACAGAAAACAACATAAATCATTTATCACCCTATTATTATAATAAGCACACAAAGGGCAATAGAGACTCCACAGCAGACAGGAATCAAGATCCCTGCCTGAAAAAGCTTATAATATAAATTTTAGAAGATAATAATAACTGATAAATAACTTAGAGGGGTTGAGCAAGTGTTACATTTGATTAATCACATGCTTATCCTATTTGGACATTGTCAGACTGTGACCTATCTTTTTATAATATATAAGATATTAGTGCTATAAAGAAGCTAATAAATACCTGTTCTTAATTTTGCAGTTGTGAAACACAGTGAATAAGTTAATTTCCCATGGACTTATATAAAAAGAGGAAACCAGCAGCTTAGTGTACAAAAATGCATACTGGTGGAAGCATTTATGCATACTGGTGGAAGCATTTTCCCTTTGAAATAAAGCAGGCTATGAAGAATACACTTGCACTTGAAGAAAAAGAACTCATGAAAGTGACTAAACAATATTTTACTTGTTTTATTTTATTTTTATTACTTTTTTTAAAGTGAGACTCCTCAGGAGGGGAGACTTCTAGCATGGCTGAAATTAACGACAAAATGCCCATTGTTTTCCATAGGGCCATGCATAGTCATGATGACCTTATTTTACTTATAAAAATATGCTTGAAAGCAACATTAACAAGACAGAAATCTGACTAGGAGGGCATTACGCATACATGAGACTCTGCCATAGAAAATTTTTTTCAAAAACTTTCACAGACACTTCCTTCTTTAACTGCCCCAGTGTCACCCGTGGCTCCCATTTCCTCAACCCTGTTGCGGAGCAGCTGACTCTCACTGGTCCTTGGCACCACACCTGCAAAGAGCACATGAAATACTGCAGACAGAGCTAGACTGAGATGCGTAGCAGAAAGCCGAGAGACAAGAGTGACTGAAAAAAAAAATAATATTGAGCATTAGTAAGTATCAGACCAGATTGTTCAGAGATTCTCCATCTATGGCAGTACTCAAAACTTGAGGAACTTTCTCTAATGCTGAAGATAGCCGTGCTTTGCACAGGCCATCTGACTAGATGACCTTCAGAGGTCCTTTGCAACCTATTTTTGTTTCTGTTTCTGTGATCACTAAATGGATTAGATATTCATGACTGGAGAGGCTTAAATCAGATATGCACTAAGCCTTTAGCCTAGAAATAGTTCATAAGATGAGTGTTAACATGCATCAGGTTAAGCAAAAGGTAAATTAACAGTTTGGGTAACGAAGTTCAAAGGAAAGTAAACTGTGTTGTTCCATTCATGACAAAGTCAAATTTAATTTAGTAACTGGATCAGATACCTCCAAATATTCTTCATAAATATAAATCCGATTTCTAAATATATCATCTAATCTCCACTATATGTGATTAACTATGTTATGATATTTTCTTGGCTTCATGAATTGGGTTACTAGCATAAAATATTAAGCCCATTTTCTTTCTAGAAATTCTTTTTATCTTAATATTAGTCCTTAGAATGCTTCTTGCATGGAGTTTGATCAATAATTCACAGAGGATCCATAGAAAATAAAAATAAATAAAAAAAAAATTTATTCCATTTTAAAAGGAGTTTCATCTCAAGGGTTTATAAAGAAATCAGCTTAAACTTTCTTACTAGTGAAGTCAAGGATTTGGTGTGCTTTTGAATAAATAGCAGTGTAAAACTTGTACAACTACTGCTATTTAAGTCCAAACAGATGTTGAAAACTGCCATGCAGAACTAAGAACCACTGAATGTCTATTGCCCTGAGAAATCCTATGAAATCTATCAAAAAAAATTGACCATATAATTTATGATTAGTTATTTTCTTCTATAAAAGTAAGAGCTACAAAGTGTAGCTCCCAAGTAATAAAAATATTCTATTATTAAATAAGTCCCCAAGCTAGTAGGAAGAAAAAACTAAATTTCTCTTTTGATATTTTTAATAGACTTTTGATGTTGAATTCCTGAGGCTAGAAAATTATTGCAAACTATCAAAGACAGTTCCCAACTTGAAACTCTGAATTTTAGAGAAGTGTTACAAAGTCTAATGCCATTTTCAGAGCTGAATTTTCCTAAGAGACAAAACTTCTGAAGTTTAAATTGAGATCTTCCATTTATAATATTGCTAATTCCGTAGGGATTGAAATCCAGGCCAAAACATATAATTTCCAGAATTCTCTGAAAAAATATATCGAAAGAATTTTATAATTCCACAAAGTTCTTTTTAAATTTTATGTTAACCAGGTAAAAATATTATTTTATAGCTTGATGAAATAAAAAGGTCAAACCAACCGACCAAAAAGGCATTTACAGACAGGGACTAAAATTTTGAGTTAGCAGGGACATAATAGGTGACACTCATTTGAAGTAATATCACATTACAGAAGATGTAGTTGCACTTTAGAACACTGTCAGATGTACTTTATCTGTTCCACCACCTAGCGTCATGCAGAGATGTTAGGTCTGTTATCTGCTACAGCACTGAGATGATCCTGTTTTATTAGCCCTGCTGTTTATATTCAATTGTTTCCAAGGCCTCAGCTGGTGTTCCCATGTGATACTGTAGTGCTCTACATTGCCGCACCAGGAAGCTCAGGCATATCTGGGTGTTACATTACTGACTTTAAGAATAACCTTCAAATACTATTCCTCTCTCAGCACAGAAGAATTCAGGAAACACATTTGACTTTATCCTTGCTACTTTGCCCAAGCAGAAATTTGTCAGATGCTAAAAAATTTAGCAAAAGAAACTGTGATTTTAAAATAAACGCAAGAAATACCCTAGCTTTTTCAATGATAATGCTGATAATATGTATTTTACACACACACACACATATATATGTAATCATTGGACTCTCATTTCACTCCTGTTTTCCTCCTCTAATGAGAGTGTTATAGCCTGCAGATCAAAGGCTATCTGGATGATGACTGTGTTTTTGGCATTTTATTTCTATGCACTTTCACTTCTTGTCTGAAGGTTGCTAGCAACCTGTTTGAAACATGGAGCTGTGGGACTGAGCTCTTTGGGAGCTTACTGTTTACAGCCTCTTCTGCTCGGCCTTATGAATGTATTACACCACCTCCTACAAACATAGTGTTTTTACTTCAATGTAAAAGGTAAATGAGCATCTAATCCAGCAGTGAAAATGTGCAGGCAGATAGCTATTTATTGAAGCATTATAGTACTGTGCAGCACAAGACTCTAAGTCTTCTTTCTGTGTTTAGATAATGTCAAAATATACATTAAGGTCAGAATGCAAACCATGTAAGAGTAGGCCGAGGGTAGCACGACAAAATGCATAGCTAGGAAATAACCTGTAGAAACTGTATTTGAACAGGGAAAAATGAACAATAGCTCATCTTTAAAAGCAAAATATGGTTTGTAAAAGCATAATAACCTGGCAGCTAGAGAAGTCCTTCAATCAATTTTTCATAACCAGCTGAAATCGGAATCAAGAACATTTGTAAACTCACTAGAGGAAGAAGGTCTATGCAGTGGATGAGTGTACCCTTTCATTCTCACCCTGCCTTTGAAAAAAGGAGAAAGAGACTTATCCCACTGATGTGAGGAAAAGAAAACTAATGTGTAAGTAGCTCCATATCTCACAGGAGAATCTATGTGTAATACTATGGAAGTGCTGCCATCACACGCGTCCTCTTTCTTTACTGTGTGGTAGACTTGGAGGTGAAATTTCTAAATGTAAAGACATGTTCCATGGTCCTGAAATGGTTTGAAAAAGCAAACCTTAAATTCATTTTAGAGGAAACTTAATATAGAAAAAGTCTATAAATTGAATCCAGAGATTATATATGTCTGTGCAAGATATTCTTTTTGATTTTATTAGTCTTTCCATTTCATACAGTGTAAGAAATCTGAGCTCCAAATAAAATTTGTATTAAAAGTTTAAAACTTCAGTAAGAAACTTATTTTCACATTTCATCCTTATATTTGTCTCCTATAATCAATCATTTCAACACTTCAAGTTTGAATACACAAACTAGATCTGAAACTTAACAAACTAAAATATGCCACATTACAGGTTATAGTTACATCAAATGAATGACAATGCAAATTCTTTCTTTGTATGGCAGACCCAGACAAATAATTCTGATGCTTTTAATACTCAGTTTGCTTCCTTTAGTTATGAAAAGAAAACCCAAATAAACAGTCCGAGGAGACATGTGGGTAAGATTTCTAAACAACATTTTTGTGCTGTTGCTTTGTTCAAAGAGAGAAGAGGAGAGGAAAGGAAGCTGTCTCAAACCAATTTATGTGAGAAAAGGATTAATGAAAATGCTAGTGAATTATATAATGGCTTCAGGCTTGAAAAATGTAACGGCAGTCTTTTTCATAAAGAATCTTTTGAAGAAAGTTTTATGCAACATTCACACTTTATTCAACTCTACATCAAGTAGAATTCCCATATCTGACAGCGGAAGATAAGAAAGGTAACATTGGAATACCATCTTGATTTTTATGTCTTTCTTTTTGCTATAGTGAAGTCATAAGGACAATGATGCATACCATGTCGAAATTTTACCTGTAAGAAAGCAATTTTCAACCAACATTTCTGCAGAAGACAGCAGGTGTTGCACATTTAAGACTGTGTTAAATATAAAGTAAGAGGGAAAGAAAGCCTCAGTATTAAAACCAGTTCATTTTCTTGGCATAATCCTTTTTTTTTTTTGTAATACACATAGTTGAAAAGGTTTTTTTTGTGTGTGTTTTATATTTTAGGACTGAGAGAAACAAATGTCAGATATGGTGAGGAGGGAAGAGCACAAAAAGAGCATCACTCAGAAGAAGAAGGGGGATCTTGTGATTTATTGCCTGGCAAGCACTTTATACAAATAAAGCAATTTGCCAGTGTGGTAGGATTTAGACCACTGGAAAAACAAAGTTTGAAGAGAATCTTGCAAAAGCATAGAACTGTGTCTGTATACATAATTAACTGTAGGATAACAAAGACAAAAATAAAGGAAAATAAAGAGGACAGAAAGGCAGAGGAAAGGGTTGAGATGTGCCAGTAATAATTCAGAGAACTCTGAAGCAATTCTATAAGCCTTTTCCTTTTCCTTTTCCTTTTCCTTTTCCTTTTCCTTTTCCTTTTCCTTTTCCTTTTCCTTTTCCTTTTCCTTTTCCTTTTCCTTTTCCTTTTCCTTTTCCTTTTC
>Ga0065711_1006695_pt1 | contig 19091 bp, 27 predicted proteins | sample Hoacrofraction12_FD_59098 | JGI IMG/M metagenome (GOLD analysis project Ga0065711, IMG submission 59098) | Hoatzin crop microbial communities from Cojedes, Venezuela - Epithelial fraction 12 v2 (version 2) | ecosystem: Host-associated > Birds > Digestive system > Esophagus > Crop | place... | reverse complement strand
CCCGACACGCGTTCCCGCAGCGGGCAGGGCTTTCCGGGGCGGGGGGGGGATGCTGCCTGCTGGGGGGGGCTTGTTGTGGCTTTGTTTGGTTGTTTGGGGTTTTTTTTTAATCCTTTTTTCGTTTATTAGCAGCCTTTGGGTGTCTTTTTGAGCAATCAATCTGGGTCATGACACTCGCCGAGCGGATTGGCGAGCCCGGGGCTCGTTAGCACCCGGCCGGTCGCCGCTGGAGGGATGCTCTCGGCAGCTCCGTGCCTCTGCCTGCTTGTTATTCCAGGCGAGTCAGGGGCTGCGGCAGCAGGAGAGCCGCCGCGGCAGAGACCCCCACCACGCTGCTGCAGGGCCATGCGGCGCGGCCGGGGTCCCCCTCCTGCCGCGGCGGCGTGGCCGGACCAGCCGGCGATGCTGCGTTGGCGCTGGGCTACCTGGTAATCGGCAAGAAGCTCTGTGCTGCAGGGCTGAAGGACTTTTGAGGGTCTCAGCCTCCCTGCTTCGGCTCCGGTTTGGCTTTATTCCCTTTCAGAGCGGCTGCTGGAGTCCTCAGCATTGACCCACGTCGGCGTTTGGGTTTGGCTTCCGCAACGCCCCGTGGCCACGGGCTGCACCCGAGCTCCTCGCCCCGGCCGCTCCAGGCAAGCCCCGGCTTCAAGCCCCCCCCAGGTTTTTCACCCCAAGCCTCCAGCCTTTGCTCCCCTCCTACCACGGACCCCCCTGCGTGGCTCGGGCCCCTGCGTGGGGACAGGGAGCGGGGACGACAAGGAGCCTCGCTGCGCCCGGCTGGCTGCGGCGCGGCATATGTGCCGGGATCTGCTCCCTGCCTGCTGTTTATCCGCTTCCTTCGAGTTAACTTATGTTCCCATCGCCGCCCATCTGTCTCCTTCTCTTCCTCGCTTCCCTCCCCTCCTCGCGCGCTGGCGGGCGCCGGCGGAGCGTGGGGTCCCCATCCGTGGCAGCTCCAGGTGACCCCCGGGGGTACATCCAGTTCGGATGCCCTCAAGGCTGAGATGCGTTGAGTTCCCTCCACCTGCCATTAACCCCGGTGGCAAATTTTGGCCGGAGAATCCCCCCTCTCCCATGAGACCTGAGGCCGCCGGGGCCGCGTCGGCGCCTCGCAGCCTTCGATTCCCTCGCCCCGCTCCCCGGGCTCAGCGATGCTCCCCACCCTGCGGCGCGGGACTTGCGGGAGGGAAGCCCGGCCCCGCTCCCCGCTGGCGCAGCGTTCCCGCCCGGAGCCCGGCTCTTAGGGATGCCCGGGCTTCTTGGGGAAACACAAAGGCATCGAGTGCCGGAGCCAACGTGCACCTGCTTTTCTCGCTGCTTCAGAAAGCCCTTGTGGCTGCTGCCTCCCACTTCTCCAGCTTTTATTTATAGCCCGTCTTGCTCGAGCTGGGGTTGGGTTTTTTTTTCTTTCTTCTTCTTTCCCCGGCGCAGCTGAGCTGCCGAACCCGTAACGGCTGCCGAAGCCGTAAGGCTTCTCCCTTGGCTCGGCGGCAGGCGGCTGTGGCAAAGGCGGTGGAAGAGACACTGGATCCCTGCAGCAGCAGCCCAGGGCCTCGTCACCGCGCTCTTCGTTAGCGCTGATCACCTCCCGCGGGCAGCCGGGGTGGGGTTCGCATCAGGTCGCTGCTCGTGGCCGTGACCCACACGCCGGACCTCGTCGGGTGCTGTCGGCATGAGGGGCATCGGACCCTTGGGGACCCTGCAAAGGATGGCCCAGGCCATCAGGAGGGACGTCCCTCCGGCTGTCACATCGGCTTGGTGGCACTGGTCACTCGGCTGCTGGGGACCCAACTGAGACCCGACACGCTCGTGCCACCGACGTCCCTTCAGCGAGGTGCCGGGCAGCGATGGGGCAGGCGTTCGTCTCTTTGGCAGCGCTCCCAAGACCTGTCCCCTCCCTGGGGCACTGCAGGATGTTCCCACACCCAGGGCCACCGTCTGATGTCCAGAGGAGCGTGTAGACCTCAGCCAGGGGACACGGGTTCCATGGGAAGCTCCGGGGCTGGCCGGACTGCAGTGCACCAGCCAGTGCTGTCCCGTGTGGGACACTGCCAGCCCGCGATGTCCCACAGGGAAGCCACCAAGCTCCGCCGCCTCATGCAAAGACCTGGTGCTCACCACAGCCGCCCCGTCCTCTCCTCCCGGGAGAGGGTGGCGAGGTGACATGGCAGGGAGGGAGAGGGGGCCACAGACCGAAATAACAGCCAAAAATAATAATAAGTTAAAAAAAAAATCAAATCACAAGGCGAGAGGCTCGCCATCTGCCGTGTGGGTGCCGGAGCAGGAGCCGCCCGCAGCCCGGGTGCCACCGGCGCCAAGTGACTCAGCACCGGGGAGGGGGGATGCTCTGGGGTCCCTCGGCGCTTGGCCCCCCGTGCCCCGAGACGTGCCCCGGGGGGGGACCGATGGGGAGAACCCCCCCTGGGCAGGAGCTGCGGGCAGCCCATGGTGGCTGGGGTCAAACCCTGCACACCTCCGGCGTTTCCTCGGGAAGGAGGAAAATCCAGGTGGAAGAGGAGATGTTTATTTCCCCCCCGCAGGAGCCACGTTTCCATGGCACCCAGCGGGGAGGTGCCTCTCCATCGCAGGGTCCAGCGGCGCGGCGAGGGGAGCCCGGGGCACCCCGACCCGACGCAGGATGCTGCCCAGACATCACCCGGCCGTCCCCGGACGGGCAGGGATGGAGGCGGCAGGGCATGGCGCGAAGCCGCCGCGTGTCACTGCCGAGGCGTCGCCGGCGGGACGCCGCCCTGGGTGCCGTGCCGTGCCGGGAGCGACGTGTCCCCGGTTAACACCGCGCCGGCGAGGGAGAGAGGAGCGGCATTACTCAGTGCCGGGGAGGAGCGGCTCAGCGCATTACTCAGCCCCGCCAGGCAACGGGTCTATTCTTCGCGCATCAACCTGGGGAGCGGGGAGGAGGAGGAGGGCAGGGTGACGGGGAGGTTAATTTTTCCCAGCGAGGGGTGACAGCCCACCTCCTCTCTCCGGACCCCTCCTCCTCCCCCTGGCATCACTGCCACCCTGGTGGGACACCGGCTGGGGGGATGCCAGGGCAGGGGGCTGTGCCCGTGCTGGGGGGATGCTGGTGCCTCTGGTTGCCCCCTGTGATGCTTTGCTGGGGCTAATTGGAGGCAATTAATCCAAGGAGGAGATGCAGCGGGGCCAGGCTGCTGCCCCAGGTATCTCCGGGTGGGTCCCCAAAGGATGTCCCCAAGCCCCTCTCCCCGCGACGTGCCCGAGACTGCGTGGCAGTGCTTAGAGCCGTGGGGTTTGCCGGAGCCTGGCGGACACGGGCACGCCATTGCGCAGGCGCCGGCATCGTGCCAACGCGTGATTCTCCGGTGGGCTGGCTGCACGCGTGGTCCCCCCCGCCCCGAGCTTTGCTCCTGGCTTGGAGATCATTTCAGCATCTGCCGGCGAGGCTGATGCCGGGATGGATGGAGGCACTGGGGAGGGCAGGCAGGGGTGAGGGATGAGCTGCTGGCAGGTTTGCCATCACGAATGCTGCTTCTTAATGGAGGAAAACTGTGGGTTCACATGGGGGAGGGGGTTTTAAGTGGAGGACCCCCAGTTCAGGAGCATGGGGACTCCCGTGGGTAAGGGGGCCGCAGGGAGATGGCGTTCCCAAGGGGATGCCCACCAGCTGGAGCGGGATGTAGGTCGGGGAAGGGTGCAGGAGCAACAAACAACCCTGATGGGATCACCTGGAGCTTCCCAAATGCCATGGGGGCCGCAGCTGTGGGGCGTGAGGCTTTAAATAGGGGAGCAGGGCTGGTGGCTGCCTCTTGGCTGCTCTGCCCCGGCTCCTGCCCCGCTTGGGGACGGCGTGCTCTCCTGGCCAGGTACCGGCGGCACGGCTGGGCTGTGCGAGGGGGGTGCGATTGCGGGGTGCTGGCGGGGCTGGCTGTGACGGGGTTGTCCCCTCCCCTGGGAAACAGGTCTTGGGCTTTCCGCAGTGCCTGAGAGGGTGTCAAGCGGTTCGTGGGGGGACTGTCTCAAGCTCCAGGGGATGTCTGGGCACAGAGAGGCTGCTCAGGTCTGTCAGGGGAGTCCTGTTTGTTCACGGCTTTGGTTACGGCCAGAAAAACCTGCTGGTGTCGCTCAGTATGCAAAATGAAGGGTAATTTCGGGCTGGACCAGACCTTCTTGGGCTGTTCCCCGGTGCCCCGCAGCAGAGCCAGGCGCTAGGTCCGGACGCCTGGCCGCGGAGCCCTGGCTTGCAGCGGTGGGGGGGGAGATGCTTTTGCTGAGAAGTGAGGGGTGAGTGTGGGTGACCCCGGTCCCAGCACCGAGAGGAGGTCCTGACTCTGCCGCTCTTGGTGCATCCCTGATATTGCTCCTGTCAGTGCACCCGCAAGCCCCTACGAAGGGATTCAAACTGCAGCTACCCATAAGAATTCAGGCTGCTCTCTCGCTGATGAGCTTGTCCCCGCCTGGCCCGGGGTGGGGGGACCCCGTCCGCTTTGGAGCCCGTCCGAGGGAGGGCTGGGTACCTCTGCGGCCGGTTGCCCCAGCAACTGTCACTCTCGGGCGGCATCCATCACGCCGAGCCTCTCGGAGCCATTATCGTGCCTCCAGCGCGGCGAGGCTGCGGTGATGGAGCGCTGCCGGGGGATAAGCGTCACCCACGGCACCTCGCTGTTTATCTCCCGGCAGTCATAAATATCGGCTGGCATCCGCGCGTCCCGCTGCGCTCATCACCTCGCGGTGCTGCTCGTCTGAAGAGTTACCCGAGCAGAGACCCGTGTCCGTAGGAGATTCGGCAGAAAACCAATTAGGGTTTTTCGAGGCAAAGTGCTGTTAATTGTCTCTGTCCTTACAAATTAGTACAGCATGGATGCTGTTGTTTAACTCTGCGTGTGTGTGCCTGGCTTCAGGTGCAGCCTAAGAACGTATGAGAGGGCGGTGAGCTGGGGGTTGGGAAGGGTTGGGGGGGTGATGGGAAGGGGGAGAGGGGCTGGGGAGGGGGCTGTGCTGGCCCAAAGTGAAATGGGGGTTGTGGAGCAAAGAGCACGGGCTGTCCCTGCAGCCGATCTGCACGCGTGGGGTGTCTGCAGGGTGCAGGGAGACCTCCCCAAGGGGTTTCTGGTGGGTCGCGGCTGTGCTGCAGCCCCCTGCCCCTCCTGCGCTCGGCTGCCCAGCTTGCAGCAAGCTCTGGAAGGTTGAATCATTTTCTCCTTCGAGCTCTGCCAAACGGGGTTGAAATTATGCATGCTCTGCCTCGGGTCCTTGCTCCCGCTCCCCGCCGGCAGCCTGGGGAAGGAGCCCAGGAGCGCTGCGCCGAGGCTCCGGCGGCTCTTTCCGAGGGTGGCTGTGCTGCCAGCGTGGCCCTGTGTGCTTACATAGCATCATCTGGGCACACATTGATTGCTAATAACAGCTATTAAGGACAGAGGGGCTCGGTGTCCCGGTCCCAGCCCGGAGGGGTTTCCGGGCAGGGCGCGATGCCAGCTGAGGTCCCCATCTCCCTGGCCATGCCCAGAGGACGGGCAGCACGGGGAGGTGGTTTTCCCAGACCTGGCTGTGGTCGGGCACGGGACAAGGCACTGGTTGCCCTGGTTTGGTCCGTCCTGCCCTGCCAGTCCCCTGGGGACATCCCCTCCTGTCCGAGCAACCCCTTGCTCATGTTGGCATCCGCTGCGCGAATGCGCCGTCCCCAGGGATGGCTCCTGGGTGGCTGCCTGCGCTGCCTGCTCTGCCTGCTCCGTGCCCAACAGCAGGGCAGAAAATGGGCTGAAAACTGCCCTGACTTTTTCCCATTTTCAGGAAATATTTTCTTTTAGTGCCTTTGCTCTGCGTTCCCTGTCGCCTAGGATCTAATGCAGCTCGTGTTGGGGGGATTCCTGCTCCTTTTCTGAGTCTGCGTCAGTCCTGATCCAGCACTTGGTACCTATTATGGACTTACAATTAAGTGCAAAAACATATTGTTAAAATAGATGACTTTTTTGGTGCTGCCTAAAAATAAGCAGGCTGTGAGAGTCGGAGCAGCAGGTGTCTGGGGTTAGGCTGCTTTATCACAGGGGAGCTTGGTCCTCCTTAATTAAGTTGTAAGCCCTTCTCTTGTGTTTTTACAAAAAATTACAGAGTTTTGGCTGGCACCATCCCTCCTGTGGGGAAGCCCAGCGTGGCGCGCGGTGGAAGACACCCGCTCAGCTGGGAGTTTTGTCCTCGTCTGAGGTTTTGCGAAGGACGCCTGGAAAAAGCGTGAATCAGCCGTTCTCCCAGCACAAAGCGGAGGGCGTCCGCCCCGTGGGTTGCTGGGGCTGGCTCCTGCCTGCTGCAGGCAGCTTTTCTGCAGGGGAGGGCTAATTTCTTCAGGGCCACCAGCCGGGAGTCTGCCAGTCCTCCGGCTCCGATGGCTGTGCGGGTGATTTGGGAGCAGCACCTCATGCCCCGTCTCGCAGCTCAGATGATGAAACACGGGTGGCACGTGTGGGCTTTTTGGGGGAGGAAAGGCGTGTAGGGCAGTGCCGCTGCAGAGAGGGGGCTGCTCTGCCATCCCTTGTTCCAAAGGATGCTCGGTTCTGGGCGAAGGGGGGTTCCCAGCTGACCAATAATATGGGGGTCTCTTCCCTGCAGTGGCTTGCTCTCCCGTGGGACTGGCCCCGGGGATCGGGAAGGTGCTGGTGGGTCCCCAGGGGTGTTTTCCTGCAGCCCAGCCTGCCTTGGCTTTAGGTTGCAGGGCTGCTCCGGCCATGTCTGGTGCCCCAGTCCACCTCTGGCTTTGCAGCACCGGCATGGAGGCATTTGTATATTCAAATCCCCTTGCATCCCTGCGAGGGTTCAAGCAGCTGGACTGTACATATGTTTCCATTAAGAAGAAAAAAGCATCTGCTGTGATTCTTTCCTCGCTTTCTGCTGACCAGGAGTCAGGTCCAGGCGGTGAGAGGAAGATGCAGATGCTGGTGGAGCAATGAGCACGTGGGGATGGGGAGCTCAGCCGAGGGTCTGTGCCCTCCGAGCTGCGGCACGGGCAGCACCCGTGCCTGGCGAGGCCACGGCACGCTGGGCTCGGTGCCGTCGGCAGAGCCAGAGCAGGCAGGGCTGGGGGACGGAGCGCTGCCCCTGCAGAGGCTCTGCCGTCCGCACGAAGCCTGCTGCAAGGCCACCGCGTCCTTGGCAGCCGGGGGTGACGCAGGTACGCGCGGCTGCTGCTCCCCGCGGCTCGGAGCTCCCGAGCGGTGCTGGGAGCCGCGGTCGCGGTGCGGTGGCCGGAGCGCCGGCGGAGACGCAGCGCAGCAGGGAAGCGGCGTTTATTTGCTGCGACAGCTTTGCAACAGATTCTTTGGCGGAGCTGACTGCAAACTGCAATCCTAAACTGTCGGACGGCTCCTTTTTCCAGCCTGGGAGTGTGAGAAACAAATTTGTTTGGGTTATAAAAACGTATTAAAAAGCAACACATTTTGTTTTGCAATATACATAGTTCTGCATGCCAGTTTTTTTTAATGAGTGCCATTCTAATCCCTTCCAGACAAAGACATTTCTTAATAACTTTTTGTGGAGGTAATTGCTGGGGAGATGTTTTGAAGTGCTAGGCAGGGAGCTGTCAGTCACACAGCTGCCGGTGACGGCTTGGCATCGCTCAGCTATGGGGGGAGGAAGGACGAAAAGCTCTGGGATGTCTCTAGCCCCGGGCACCCGGTGCCCGGAGAGCTGATGCCCGACAGCAGCAGTGCGGGAACCGGGATGTCTGGAGCAGCGCAGCAAAGGGGCTTTTTGCTCACCGTGTGCACCAGGAGGTTGACGTCTTGATGCATGTGGCTTGATGTCTGTAGTTCTTCAGTGTTTTGCTGACTGCTCTTAACTCTTCCCCAGATCCTGGGCTATGAATGTCTGGCTTTGAGGAGCGTCTTCTGGGTACCACCAGCTTCTTTACCCCTGGCCTGGGGCAGAGCAACCTCCTGCTGACCTGCTTTGGACCAGGATGGCAGTCAGGACCTCCAGGGATGGGTTTCCCTGGTAGGAGCAAGGAGTGAGGGACCCCAAGGAGCTGCAGGAGGGTTTTGACCCCAAGCATCTCTGTCTCTGTCAGCTCCTCTAAACATCTGCCTGACGAGGGGCTGACGAGGGAGTGAAGCTACTCCTCACCGGATGTTTTGAGAATTACCACATTTCACCCGCCCTATTTCAGCGCTGGCACAGGCAGTATTTCTGATTGATGGAGAGACACCCCACCAGGCTAACAAGGCACGGCCATAAAGTATCTGTCTATTTGCCAAGCGGTGTGTCTCCTCCCGGCTTCCTCAGTACTGGGGGTTAGGAGGGGAGGTTGGCATCGCTTCTGCTCTTCAGCTCTGTGTTCTCTTTAAGGAGCTGCTTTTCCGTGCTGCTGTGCCTCCTGTGCCTGTGTCTCCTGGTTCCCCCTGTGCTTGTGTCCTGTCCCGGGGTCTCTCTGAATTTGCTTTGGTGCCATCGCAAAGGAGTGGGTCTGAGCTTGTTTTTCCAAGTCGATGTCAGCTGCTCTTCAAATCAAGGAAAATGCCTGTAGGTTGTTGTTGGCCATTTTTTTTTACATGGCACTAACTTTGATTTGTAATTAAAACACTCCATTTAATTAGGCAGGTACCACAGAACCTTTAGAAACATGATTATTTTTATATATTTACTCCCCTTGCTTGTGTTTTCCTTAGTGACTTGAGTTCCAATTAAAACAACCTCCTTATTAAACTGTCAGCTCTTAAATAAAACCTGGAGCTAAAAATACAGCAAGGCCACCAAGCTGCCCTCCCCGTCCCCACACTTGTCCCTTGGACCGTGGCCTCATGGCTTTCTCCTGAGGAGCATCTCGAGGCACTTGATGGAGCTGGTGCTATCCTGGCGCTTGACTCCCTGGCTTTGTTCCACCAGGCTTTCTCCCACCCATGTGGAAAATTTGCCAGCTTTGGGCTCAAATGGGACCAGAACGCCTCGGCTGGGATGGAGGGGTGGGTTTGCTATGGGGCTGGGCTGCTGTGGCTGGTTTTCTCCCACCCTGTAATTTGGGAAGCCTTTGGAGGTGTCTTCGCCCTGAAAAGCCCATCCTGCTGTGGCTCCAGCTGTGAGACGGCGCTCGCTGTTGCTGTAGCAGGACTGCTAAACGCGACCTGTTCCTGAAGTTGCTGGCGTTTTGCTTCTTGCCAAGGGTCTGGAGATGAGGCGGGTGAACAGCCATTACTGCAGCGAAGAGGCGGTTTGCTCCTGTGAGTTAGGAGAGCAGAGCTCGGGGCTGGGGGAACCCCCCTCTCCCAGCACCTAGGTCACAGCAGCACCAGCACCCGCTGCTTCTGCGTTTGTCTTCAGAGCCAAGAGGACTCTGTGCTCGGGGAAACTGAGGCACGAGGCCTGGGTTTCTGTGCCTAAATCTGTGCAGCGGGCACCCCGAGGAGCTCCCTCCTGCCCTGGTTTGCCCCTGCAAGGCCAAATCCTGCCTGGTGGTGCCTTTGCCCGGGGCGTGCTTGCTGCCAGCTCTGTCTAACGGGGAGGTAATTTCCCAGAGGTGCCTGAAGTTGCTTTAATGCGAGCTGTCAAAATGATGTACAATTGCGCCGGGCTCCCTCGCTCCCCCTGCCTCTCCTGTGACAATTTTTTTTCAAAGATCCTTTTTGAGAAGCTGTTTTGACGGGGTCCTAATGGCTCCTTCCTCGTCAGGCAATCGCGAGCGCCAATGTCCCCGAACGCGCCGAGCGGAAGCTGCTTCTTTCTGTGATAATTAAGAAAAATGATAAGAACGGGTTTAAAGGGGGTCGGAGCCGCTGGATCTGTTGGTAGATCGCGCGCCCCCGGTGATGCTCACCGCCTGCAAAGGCCAGAGGTTGCCTCTCCTCCATGGTCTGGGGTCAGCCAGCTCTTTGGGGAGCATTTGGTGTCACCAGCTCAGGGCGCATCGCACCTCGGAGGGTTTGCTGGGGGCATGGGGCTGGGGCTGCCCCCGCAAGCGGGGAGCTGCCTCAGCTCGTCTTAATAAAATGAAAGGCTAAAAATAAAAATCAATAAATGCCAGATTACCAAGATGGGATTAATATCAGTTTTAAACACCCACCCCCCATATAAATAACGACCCAGCGTAGCCCAGCTAATGAGATTGGGAGCCTCAGCAATCAAGGCGGAGGATTAGAGATGGTCAGAATAAATCTCAAATGATGAGGGGCGTTGTCGCAGTCTATCCTTGGAAGACCCCACCGACATGGACCAGGATGCTCGGGGCTCACTCTGCCCTGTCCCAGGGCTGGGTGCTTGTTCCTGGCTGCGGATTTGGGCACGCACTGCAGCGCTCGGTGCCTGCTTGGGTGTCAGAGCCTGAAACCCAGTGGCAACTCACTTTGGCACACCGTGGTCAAATCCCACCTCTCCCGCAGCATCTGTGGGTTCTCATTTCTGACCCCACCACACTGGGCTTCCGAGGCTGGGTTGGGGCACTGGGGACGTTTAGGCATTGCTTAAAGCCTGTGTACCCAGAGCCCTTGGGTAGCCCCAGCTGTCTTCTCCTGCAGCCACCCATGGTCTCCAGCTGTGCTCTCCCTTCCCAGTTCCCAGCTTAATCCCCGTGTGTGTTTTTTAATGCCTCTGCATGTCTCTAAGCTCTTCTGTACCCAGAAGCCAAATGCTCCTTGTAGGATTCGGATGTTTCCCCCGTGGATTAGATGGGATGGCTGCAAATTCCTTGTAATTTCCTCATGCGGGGTCTATTATCTGCTCCTGGGAGATGCAGAATGAGGGGGCTGCAGGGACAGCCCCCCCCAGCTCCCATCTGCATAACGCTGGGCCAGGGGGAGGTTTAGCCAGCGATCCCTTGTCGGGGCTCTGATTCAATTATTCCCCGCTGCAGCCTTGGCTGTGGCTACCGGGGAGCACAGCCCCGGGCTGGGGTTTGGTTCCTCGGGGGTGTGATGGAGAAGGACAGCTCACCCCTGTGCCGGGGCAGGGGAGGACCACAGCCTCCCCGTCCCACGCAGGGCAGACTGCTGCCCGGGTGAGCTTTCCTTCTCCCTGGGTTAATGGGTCATCAGCTGCCCGTGCTATTAAATATCATTGCTGCTTAATTCAGGTGGCTGGGATGCAGCCCTGGTTGCGGCTTGGATTTGCTGATTCAGCAAGTTAAGAGAAAAACCTTTCCCTTACGGCTAGGAGCAGGAGCTGGGCAGAGCGGGAGGAGGTTCAGGGAGGGCAGCGCTTCTCTGCTGAGGGTTTCGGGCTGGTGGGGCCTCTGCGGTCCGGGAGCTTGATCCCTGCTCCTGGTTGCCTTGTATCCAGAGAACAAGTGAGCTGGTGTTTCAGGTTCTCGAAGGTGTTTGCCCGATCTGTGCAGGCATGGAGAGCATCAAACTAAGGCAGCTCTGTGAATCCTGCATCTTGCCACGCACGGTGGCATCCCCCCCACCCCCGAGGCTTCCGCCACCTTCCCGGGGCGGGGGGAGCCCGGATTTGTCTTTCTGATGCCTCAGTCAATGACATCGATTGGGCTGGAGCGAAGAATCGATCGTAATTTGGTCGGAGAGCCCGGTGCCGCGTGCGAGAGGAGTAATTAGAGCAGCAGAGGAAGCGTGGGGCTGGCTGACGCGAGGTCAGGGTGCTGGGGTGGCTGCTGGAGCCCGTTGCCTGGGGATGGAGGGATGGACGGATGGTGGGGAGGGTGAGGGGCTGGCTCCTGCTTCCCCGGCAGCTGGAATGTCCTTTGGCACCCAAGAGCCCCCAGACCGGCAGGCACAAGGGGGTTTACACTGCTAAGGGATGGGTCCGTGAAGCCTGGCAAGGAAAGGCATTTTCCTAGCAGAGTTCCCCTCCATCTCCCTGCTGGAGCAGCATCTCCTGCACCAGGAAATTATTTTCCTCAAATCAGGCAGATGCTGTGTGCTGGAAGATGCTTTCAAGAGGGGAGATCTGAGAGATGCCCCTGCACTTCCCAAGGAGCAAGTGATGGGGGATCCTGGAGGGAGTCAGCTCTTACTGCTGGTGGGGGAAAATGGGAAAGCTTTCCCTGTAGCCTGAGGAAAAGGCACCAAAAAGCTCCAGAGCTGGGCTGCAACACTCATGCTGAAGCTTTCGTGGCTCTCCCTTGCCCTCCCAGCCTGCCTGCACCTCGCCGGCCAATCCCACCCACACAGAGCAAGCCTGCTGCTTTCGCCAGCTCTGCCTTCGCAGGGGGCTGCGGTGAAATGGCCTCTCTGCTCTTCCCCAGCGAGAATTACGGGGCCAGCTGGATTTCAGACAGCAGCCAGGCAGCTGGTTTAATTGGAAGCTGTTCCTTGCAGAAGGAAGGAGGGGGCTCGTGCCCAATGGACACCCCCGGCTTTGTCCTCCCGTGCTGTCCGTGGGGAAGCTGGAGGACACATCCCAGCTGGCCCTCGGGGATGTCTGCACGCAGCGGGGCTTGGGAGAAAGCCGGGGGTGGTTTTTGGTGCTGGGTGTGTGGAAGGGAAGGGAAAGGAAAGGAGGATGTAAACTTGGGGAAAAGGTCAGGCACGCTATAAATAAGTGGCATCCGGGAAAAGAAATGTCAGTGTGTGGCAGTAGCAACACAGCAGTGCCCGAGACGGGGAACGAAATGGGTGTTGTCTGGGGGATCAAATCCACGGGAAGCGGGGCCAGGGCAACAGCGGAGGGGGCTCTCCATGAATCTGGTGGGTCAAAGCGTGGCTGTCGTGCTGCCCAGGCTGTTACTGGGGATGCTATTGCAGCTGAGTGGGGTTTGGGCACACATCAGTCACAAGCTGCCCTGCGGTCCAGGCTCCTGGGGCCCTGAAAGCAGTCCTGCTGCTGTCTGATGGGGGAAACAGGCTGAAGAGGAGGATTTCCAGCTGCTCTGCTCCCCGGAGAATTCATCAGTGAAGATGGGTAGACAGGAGGGCCTTTTCGTGGTCCTCGTGCCCGAGCTGGGAGCTTGTGGGTCAGGAGGATGATGCAGGAGTGGGTGAGCATCTTGGGGCGTTTGCTTTTGGGGATGGGGGCGAGTCAACAATGCAGGCACCCTGCTTCGGGGCACCCCTTGGGGCTGTGCCACCCTTCCAGGGGAGCAGGCACATTCTCCGGGGGCTGATTGCACATTTGTCCCCAAAGTGGTCTGACTCGCTGCCTAATCATCTTCCCTCTGAATGCAGGGCTGATTGCTGCCTGGCGGGGAGGGAGCGTGGGGGAAGCCGGCTGGGGCCAAGCCCAGCTGCGGGGAAGAGATGCTGGCAGCCGCCGTGCTGCTCCCCGGCCGGGCTGGCTCGCTGGGCTGGTTTCTGCAGTGAGCTGAGGACAAGTCAACTCGTCTCACTGGTTTCTGCCAGTCTCTGTTGAAGGCAGGGTCTTGGGAGCTGTGTGTCCTGCCGGTGTAGGACCCCTGTGTCCCCAGGCAGGCTGCCACCTCTCCCCATGATGGCCAACTGTCCTGTGCCCCAGCAGAGCTGCGAAGCGGTGCCCTTGGAAGGGGGGGTGGTCCCTGGACCTGTAGGCAATGTTGCTGCCTTCGTGATTTCTGGTTGGGGATTTCCTCCCCATCACTGCGTTGACCCTGAGCCCCTGGGTCCCGCCTGACCCTAGGAAGGTTTTGGGTGTTGCTGTGATGCCCTGATCTTGGGGGCACGGGGTGCTGAGCCGGGAGCCGCCAGCGGGTCCGAGCCGCTGGTCCTGGGCTGTGTGCTGCCGGGCATCGCGGGAAACGGGCGCGCTGTGTTTGCTCGAGCCCTGCATCGTGGGGTCTGGGCTGCGGCTGGAGGGGACCCGTGGAAGGGCCGTGGCCCCTCTGCACCCAGTCTGGGCTCACGTGCAGAGGCAGACATCTCGGAGGGCTGTGGCCTCCAGTAACCCTGCTCCCGGTAGCCCTCTGCTCTTCAGGGAGCAGCGTGGGGGGGTCTGGGGCTGGAGAGGCACGACTGGTCCCCCCAGTTTCCTCCCCGTGGCTGGGTTTCTGGTGGCAACTTGGCATGGTCGCGGCAGAAGCGATCCCTCAGGGGCTGGTCTGTGGCTGCGCAGTCCCTGGGGGCTGCCCTGAGACCCCACTGAGCCCCCCCCAGGGATGCTCTGCTGGAGGGAGGAGAAGCGCAGAGGCTGGTGCAGCTCTGGCAGGGAGGTGCACGGCTCCAGCCCCCCACAGCCGCCGTCTGCTCCCCTCCGAACAAAGGCGGCTCTGAGCCTCCCCTGCCTCTTGGCACGTTACAAGAGAGCCCTTTTCTCCGGCAGCAAAAGCCCTTTCCAAGCCTGGCCCCCCTCTCCATGGGCAAGCTGCAGCCCCCTTCGCTGCTCTGCTGGAGCCCAGCCCGGCACCTGCCCATCCTTCCTGGGGCACCGTGGGGTCCGGCTGTGGAGGGGACCCCAGTGGGCTTGTCCCCTCCCGCGGCTGGGCCAGCACATGCCCTTGCTGCTGGGATTTTGCGGGGGGGCGGGGGGAAAGGTTGCATGGCAGAGGGTCCTCTGCCCGGCGTGCCCGGCTGCAGCAGGGAACGGGGAAGCGGGAAGAGCTCCTGCCGCTGGTAATTACCGGCGAGGTTGATGCCACATGATGCAGGGACGTCAGCAGAGTGTGTCACAGCCGATGACACGCTGCATGTGCAGGGGCTGGAAAGGATGCCAGGGCAAGAGGTTGGAGCACCGGGACGGCAGCGTCTGCCTCGCAGCGCTGAGCCAGCCTCGCCGCCCGACCTTCAGTGAGTCAGCTCTCCTCCCCGCGTCGTCCCCAGCCTGCCGGAGCGCGTTCGGAGTGTCCCAGCCTGCCCCTCTCCCTCCGGGAGCTCGGCTCTCCGGCAGGGCAGGCGCGCTGCCGAGGCCCCCGTGCCTCAGTTTCCCTTCGGCGCAGGGCAGGTGGTAGCTGAGCCACCGCCTCGGGGCTGCACGAGGAGGGATGCGCGCTCCCGGCTTTTCGGGGAAGCCAAGGCAAAGTGTCGTTACTCACGGCGATGACAGCGCCGATGACAAGTCCCCCAGCCCCCAGGAGCACGTGCTGTGCCCATGCTCCCTGCGCAGGGGGGTGTGTGTTCCCAGTGAGTAATGGGGTGGGCGGCAGTGCCGGGGTGCCGCGGGCGGGTGGGAGCTGCAGTTGGTGGCAGCGAGCGGAGCACGCTCCGGCATCCTTTTAGGGTTGAGGGGGGGACCGCTGCCAGCTCTGGGAGCGTGGCAAGCGCTGGGTGGGGGGTGTGCTCCGACCGGAGACAAGAGGATGGGGGGCTGCAGGAGCAGCGTGGGGACAGTCCACCTTGTGCTGAGGGTGCAACAGGTCCCCAGGGAGCTCGGCGATGCCTTGCTGCCACTTGCTTGGGGGAGCAACCCCCTGCCCACGGTGCCTGGAGGGAGCTGCCATGGGTCCGGGGTCTCCCGCCCCGCTCGGGGTCTGTGTCTGCCCCAGCTGAGGTCCCACTGAGCCTGATGGTGCTGGGATGGGGATGCCCCGCGCCACGGGGAGAATTATTTGTGCTGGAGAAGCAGGTGACGAGATAAGGATGGGGTATCTCGTTACCGGAGTCGGATCCTTCTTTGAGGTTAATAAAACAAGACAGAGAATCGCTGCCGCTTGATCCGCGGAGTGCTGTGTGAGTGAGTCTATTAGTGGGCTGGTGAGTAATCAGCCACGTTGGAGACCTGCTAACGGGAGGAGAAAGTTGTTACCGTGACTCAACTGACCCCCTCTCCGCCGAAGTCAGTGTGTCTTTTCTGAAATACCACAGGTGGATCATTCCACGACTTGGATGTGGAGCCGGGGATGCATGGCAGGATATTCCTCCTTGCTTGCCAGCTGGAGTCATGCGCCGGCGATGAGCCGCCGGCGATGGGAGAAGGGACGGGGAGAGAATGAGCCTAACCCCGGCTCGGCGTGAGCTGAGCCCATCTGCCCGCCCGTCCTCCCGCGACTCCGTCGAGGGGCTTTTTTGGTCTTCCCCGCGGCGGGCTGGCTGCGCACGCAGCGACGCAGCAGGCTGGCTCAGCGTTTCCAGGCTCGGTTCCCTCCTTCTCGGGGTTCCTGCATGTCCCTGCACCTCGCCGCGGTGGCAGGGACGGGGTGGGCTCCCTTCTCCCGGTCCCCGAGCGGAGCGGGGAGGAGGTGACAGCTGGGCGATGTGGGATGCTGTGAGACACCGAGCCCCACTTTCCGAATGTGGGCCGTCGCCTCCCGAGGTGCAGGAGGCAGCTCTCCCGGGAGATCAGGTGTTGTGAGACTCGTGACTCCACCATGCAAATGCTGGAGGCTGTGAATAATCACGTCCTTGTGCGGGGCGACTCAGCCCCACGTGGGCCGGAGCATCCCGCGGCCAGGCGGGAGGCAGCCGAGCCCGGATCTCCTGCTGTCCCGGCCGGGTGCCCGGCAGCGAGGGCCGGGAGGAGAGCAGCAGCCACCCGCGCCCCGGGAAGCCCCGTCTGCAGGTCTGCCCCTCTCCAGCAGCATTTTTGCCACGTGAAGGCTGAACCGGAGCCTCGTGGCTCTGAGGGTTGGAAATCTCTGAATTTCCAGCCTGGGCTTGTAGCTCATTCCCGCTTTTCTTGTGCTGATAGCCAAACCTAAACCTCTGTCCCTGATCCTGAGAGCCACGTCCCAGGGAGCCGGCAGCAGGGCTCGACNNAGGCTGCGTCTCTGCCAGATGACCTTCTGTGNGANGGGATGAGCTGCGTCCCCCCAAATCTCTTACCCCGCCGCTGGCCTCGAGGACTCCTGCCCCATCTGTCAGAGTTTCAAAAAAAAAAAACCCCAAAAAGCAAAGACATTTTTATCCCTCTGATTAGGCGAAGTGGTAAATTTGTCGCCGGGCCGTTGTCAAGTGACTCAGCTGCGCGCGGCAGGCTGCGCTCTCCGTGGCTGCGCGGCGGGGCAGAGGGCAAGGGCAGTCTGACTGAGTCCTGCCCTGCAAGGAGGTTTCTTCTTCCCCTTTCCGTCGCCTTTCCAGCATCCCCAGGCCAGTGGCATGCAGGACGGATGGGGCTGAGGGCGGTGAAACGCTGCTGCCAGAGCTGGTGGGTCCCGTGGGGGCTGCGTCGCTGCGCCCTGCGGGGACGGGTCCGGGGTGTGCGTGGGTCCGGGACGTGTGTGGCTCATTCGGCTCCGGCTCGCGTCTCGGCGTGGAGGGCTGCCTGCCTGCCTGCCTCCCACGTGGCGGGCAGGAGGTGGCCGTGGCCGAGGACCCGGGCTCCTTGCCTTGCCTTGCCGCCTTCACCCGCTCCCGGCTCTGCCACCACCGACTGACGTGAAAGTACACGGAGTGCCCTGTTCATGTAAATAAACCCAGCTATAAATAGAGAGGGAGAGAAGTGTGAAAACTGTGGGGAATGGATTTCAGAAAACCAGCAAATTAGTCTGGAGAAACAAGGGTGTGAACCGGCAGCCGTGCTCCAACCCAAGCCCATATTCCCAGTTTCTTGAGGGATGCTGTACTGGGAGCGGGGCTGGGTCCTCCCCATCTCGCATGCCTCCCGGGTCGGGCTGTGCTAGCGTAGGTGTCATCCATGCCCTTCGCTACTATTTTTTTCTCTTTGAAATTGTGGCAAAACCCAGCTAAAGACGTGAAGATGATCTGGCTGGCAACGTTGACTCCAGCTGGACCAGAACTCTGTCCGGCTGGGCGAGGGTGGGTGGAGCGCTGCCGGCCCTGGGCTTGCTCCCTTACGGGCAGGGGGTGATGGCCGGGATTTTCTGGGTGCTTTGGAGCCGGCAGATTTGCAAGCTTTCACTCCAGACCTCAGGACTAAGAGCTGAGTCAGGCTTTTATGAGGGCTTCGATTTTGCTGGGGAAGCAAACCGCCGGGGAGCTGGGGCTGGGGGCTGCTCTCTGCCGGGCCGCGTGCTGCCCGGCGCCGTGCTGATGCCCGACCCTCCGTGAGCATAACCGCGGGCAGGGCGTGCGGGATGCTCCCCGCACGCCGGCATCCTTTGCAAAGCTTGGGGTTTTTTAGCTCTTCCCAGGATGTGCATGGGAAGAAGAGGCAGGAAGCTGAGCAGCTGCTTCAACCTCTCCCCAGATATTGTCCCAGCAGTGTNGGCAAGGGGGAGGAGGTCAGTGCTGNNGGCAGAATGACGTGTCCCCCTCTCCGNGCGAGCCTGGGCTGCCTGTCGCCTCGGGGGAGGCTCAGTGGCCTGTTTCTCTTGCTGGCACGAGCCAGGCCGGCGGTGTGCCCATCACCACAGGTCTTGGCAGGAGGGAGGTGGGCTGGGAGGGGAGAGCATCTTTTCTACCCGTTTTCCGTTGAATCGGACCCCAGGTCTCTCTTTGCAAATGGAGGGGTTGTGCAGCAGGGCGCAAAGCCGTGGCAGGGACACATCGGAGGGGCAGGGTGACACGGAGCTCTGGCAGGGTGCTGGGGGCAGGTGGCATGGAGCAGGAGCCGGGGGGGTGACAGAGGCCGTGCAGCCAGTGCAAAGGATGGCGGTGGCACAGGGTGGGTGCTGGGTGTGGGGTGGCACGTGAATGTGACCCCAAGCTGTGGCATGTGGCGAGGAGGTGGCTGAGGTACGTTACCCCGAGCTGATGTGGGGTGCAAGGGTGCGGTGGCAGCAGGGACATGACCCCAGGGTGGCAGGGACAGATGGCACAGCTGATGCTGGTTGTGGGGATGCGGGGCAGGAGGCTCACTCCATGGTGGGGGGGGGACCCTGCCCGGGCACAGAGCGGCACTGGGGTGTCACCGCGGTGGGGTACGGCAGACGGGGCAGGGGGTAGAGCTGGGGATGGGGAGGTGACACTGTGACAGGGCTGGGGGCACATCTGGGAGCAGGGGACACATCTGGGAGCAGGAAGGTGACCCTGAGCTGGAGCAGGGGACACATCTGGAAGGAGGAAGGCGATGCTGAATTGAGGGAGCGGACACATCTGGGAGCAGGAAGGTGATGCTGACCTGGTGTGGGGTCACATCTGGGGACAGGGAGGTGACCCTGAGCCGGTGCAGGGAACATATTTGGGTGCAGGAAGGTGATGCTCAGCTGGTGCAGGTGACACATCTGGGAGCAGGGGACACATCTGGAAGCAGGAAGGTGGCACTGAGCTGGTGCAGGGGACACATCTGGGTGCAGGAGGGCGACACTGAGCCAGTGCAGGGGACACATCTGGGTGCAGGAAGGTGATGCTGAGCTGGAGCAGGGGACACTTCTGGGTGCAGGAAGGTGACACTGAGCCGGTGCAGGGGACACATCTGGGAGCAGGGGACACATCTGGGAG
>Ga0065711_1005809_pt1 | contig 19091 bp, 12 predicted proteins | sample Hoacrofraction12_FD_59098 | JGI IMG/M metagenome (GOLD analysis project Ga0065711, IMG submission 59098) | Hoatzin crop microbial communities from Cojedes, Venezuela - Epithelial fraction 12 v2 (version 2) | ecosystem: Host-associated > Birds > Digestive system > Esophagus > Crop | place... | reverse complement strand
GCCCTGCGGAGGCCGAGGCGGCGGGGCCGAGCGGCGCGGCCCGCGGGAAGGGCAGCAGGAGGAGGAGGAAGGTCCGGCGCGGCCCCGGGGAAGCGGCGGCGGGGGAAGGCCCCGGCATGGCGGCGGCGGCCGCTCCCCCCCGCGGCCCCGGGGAGTTCTCCCGCAACTGGAAGGCGCTGCAGGAGGTGAGGGGAACCGGGGGGGGTTCGCCCGGGCCAGCCCCCGCGGCGGGCCGGGGCTCCGCTGCCAGGGAACGCAGTGCCACCTTGTACGTAGTAATTAAAATAAAAATAATAATCATCTTCGTGTCAGTCGGTGAGTGCTGCCGGCAGGGATCTGGGCGCCCCGCTGCATTGGTGGGACGCAGGGCCGCTTGGCACCGAGGACACCAGGAGCCCTCCGGAACGATGGTGGGGTCCAAAACGGAGAGAGATAATCCTTTTGTCCTTCTTTGTCGTTTTAGGTACTGAAACAAAAGGCAAATCGGTCCCACGAGCCCCTCCCGGCGTGTCAAACGCACCCCAGAAAGCAGCACCCACCCAAAGCAGGAAACAGCCACGAAGTCCCAGCTGTCAACGGGAACGTGGGAAAGGCCAAGCCCAGAAATGAAAGGGACGGTGGTTCTGCTAAAGACAGCCCTGCTTTGGCTAAGCCAACACCCACGAGGGTTGCAACAGAGAAGAATGTAAACGGCACCAAAAGCGGTGGAAAAGGCAGCAAAGAAAAAAAGAAAAGCGGCAATATTTTACAGGAGAAAGGTGATGTAAAACATAAGAGGAGGAAAGATGAAGAACCTGCGGAGCAGCAACCCAAAGAGTGAGTACTGCAGGCGTCGTACGTGTGTGTGAATATTTATTGTGGGAGGTGTACGTAAGGAGCACAGAGCAGCGGATTCAGAACAGCTTGCACTCTTCCAGACTAAATTTTGGGAGAAATAAGACACATGCTGCCCCTGCTTCCCAGATACAGCAACGAACTTGCGTAGGTGACAGCACTAGAGTAATTTTCACGGGGCTAATTTCTTGATTTTAAAAAATGAATACGTTTTTTCTACACTATAAAGATGCAAGACTGATTGTTAACTGTAATTAAATCTGTGCTTATCAGGCCTGAGATCTGGTTTGATGACGTCGATCCAAAAGATATTGAAGCTGCAATAGGACCTGAAGCAGCAAAAATTGCTAGAAAAAATCTGGGACTTGAACCAGACCGACACAAAAAGTCTGTGGAGCAGGCGCTGGTTAAAGAAAAGGCTTCGGAAGGGTGAGTGGCGTTCCAGCAGGAAGGATGGCATCGAGATTATCTTCTAACAACTGTGGTTTGCAGGTGCACAGTGTAAGGTGACGTCTCCCTGAGTCTGCAGACAGACAAACTGCCGAGTTTTCCCCGTTCGTATCAACGCGTGAACCTTGGAAACTCCACTATGCGTCCCTGTGATGGAGGGGTCACCAGGCTGTCCTTTCTCTTTCAGGCTGACACGAGCTGTAGCCATGGACTGCGAGATGGTGGGAGTGGGACCCAAGGGTGAAGACAGCATTGTGGCTCGCGTGTCCATCGTGAACCAGTTTGGAAAGTGCGTTTATGACAAGTACGTCAAGCCTACGGAAGAGGTGACCGATTACAGAACAGCTGTTAGTGGCATACGCCCTGAGAATATAAATACAGGTAGGAGGTTTTTTTCCCCAGAAATGTTCTTTAAGGAGGGAGAATTTAACAGGCTATCACAGAAGCCTCACTGGCTGAGCTTGGAGAAGTTTTAGACCTGTTTTGGGAAGCAGAAAATAAAATGTAGTCTGAATGCTAAGAAAAGTGGTGGGAAGGCAGCCTTTTTACAGCGTGGTCACTAATGCCCTAGAAGAAATTAACTCGTGGATTATGGTTTCTAGGAAGTTTATTTCCTTTCAGTGCAGTGCTCTTCAGGGAATTCTCTAGGCTCATGTAACAAGTAGAGGACTTGGTGAACTGTACAAATTTGTAGAACTACAGTCCCAAGGACCCAGTTGCCTTCACAAAAAAGATGCAGGGTTTTAACTGTAGTTTGCTTAGTTGTCTTACGCATCTAATGGAAAGCGTTCCGTTGTGTGTTGTTTTCAGGTGAAGATTTTAAAACAGTTCAGAAGGAGGTCGCTGACATCTTGAAGGGAAGGATTTTAGTTGGACATGCTTTACGCAATGATCTAAAGGTAGGTGGCTGCGAATTTGTTATTTTGAAGACAGGTCTTCCTAAATTTAAAACTGATTAAATTCTGGTACATCTTCCTGCATCAGATGAAAACATCTGAACTCCTAGAAGCTACAGCTTTATCACCGTTACCTCAGTTTCTTGTTATTTCATGCTGCCTCAAGCATAGCCCTAGTCACGTGCCCACTAAAGTTCTTCCAGTTGTAAACTCTGTTGCCAATAGCACAGATCTGCCTACTAAAGAGCCAGGAAGGAAACAGAATGATGAAAAAGCCGTTTGCATGCTTTGCTTAGCCCGCAGAGCTCAGCAGTCTGGTCAGCGTTACTGAGACAGGCATCTTACGCTGTACCAGCACTGCAGGTAGTCTCCACAAGTAGTGCCTCCAGATTCAGTTCTGTTTCTCATGCTGAGTGGAACTGTGGGTCTTGAATCCAGCCAGTGTCTGGATGATCTTGGTCTTGCCCATTCATCGCTTTGAACTATGGCTTACAACAGATGGAAGGAAGGAGCAGGAAGCTGCACATTCAGCTGTAGAGATTTCCATGCAACAGCACGCTTTGGACTGGAAATGTAATTTCTTCTGGGTCCTATTTCTTGATCATCCCCAGAAGAAAATCCGTGACACGCAAAGATACAAGCCTTTCAGACAGAGAGTCAAGGTAAGAAGCTGACAGGAAGGTGCATCTCAATTAACGGACTCATGAGCTGCTGACTCCCGGCTGCAAGCTCCCTCCTGCACCTGCCTCTGCCTGAGCCTGTTCCTCCTCTCCTGCCTGAGAGGAATGCCTGCTTTTTGTCATTGGAAAATACTAGTCTTGTTGAATGTTTCCTTAGTGTTTGAAATGTATCAATAAGTTACTTAGTTCAATACAAACATTACCAGTAATAATTGTGCACAAAATTCAGTGGCTCTCCCATTCTTTAGCACTTGCATCGTCGTTATAATGCTTTTCTGGAAACAAATAAGATGGTAGAGTTCTACTCACAGTAAGGCTTACGCGATCATCTTAATGGTATCCTTTCCATAGGGATATAAAAAAAAACAGATGGGTTCAAGTTTCTGCTTAGACTGCAGGAGTAAAGGTTCACATTATAGGGAGATATTTTAAGTTTTGTAACTGTATACTCAGGTTTTCTTTTTCACAACAAAGCACCTCAAACATAAATCTTAGGGTTATGGTAAATAAACATAAAATCCTCTCAGCAGCACACACATAAATCTCATAATTCATGAATTATTCTTGAAAGTTCACCAGTAGAAGTGGAGATGTGCTATACTTTGAGGAATACACTTAAACTAGTATTTTCATATATATACACACACATCTGTGTGTATATATATATTTCAAGTAGTGCAAGACAGCTTGATTCTGTCTTTTCTGTTTCTAGACCGGACGGCCATCATTGAAACTGCTCTGTGAGAGACTGCTAGATGTTCAGGTGCAGACATCAGAGCACTGCTCGGTATGTATCTCATCAGAACACACATTTTTGGGTGGGTGAACAACGTACTACACATTAGCTCTAGGATCTGGGTTCAGTTCCAAATGCTGTGGCTTCATTCCAGCCTCTCACTGAAAGCTAGCAAGCTCTGCTTGGACACCAGCATGCAGCAGGGTTGTCATGGACACTTGCTTACCGTTATGTGTCTCATACCACTTGGATTATTTCCTTATTTTCATAAACTTCTTTTGCACAAGTCAACTGTATTTTGTTTAAATAATAATTCTTGTTAAGATCCCTAGGGAAAAAAGTGATTCTCAGGTATTGACTGCTTACCTTAAAAGCAGCATTCTGCACCGCTGTACTACGGCGGGTTGGATAAAATCGTGTGAGAGCCTATTACTGCATCTCAGCAGTTAGTTCCTTTCTTTCAGTGGACAGGAGGGTATCATAGAGGAATGAACTGAAGCAGCAGGACAGATGGTGAGGGTATCTCCAAGATACCGTATCGAGCGTTTTTTCATTATTGCTTTCCAAGTCAGGATGAGAAAGAAGTGCATAGCCCTGTGGTGGGCCATGCATTCTGAACACATACTCATCCCCTTCCACTAGTCACAGAACCTAAAGCCGAAGAGATTATGAAATGTTAACTGAAAGTATGTATTAAAATGACGGAAAATTTAGCTGCTTATTACCAATAATGTTCTTAAGCCATGTCAGCTATGTTTCATTAAGCCTTCTGTTTGTTCTGGTCTCTTTTAGATTCAGGATGCACAAGCAGCTATGAGACTGTACACCCTGGAGAAAAAGAAGTGGGAAGCCGCTGTTAAGAACAAATCTAATGACAAAAATAGTAAAACTTGAATGATTCCACCCTGTTTTATCTGCAGCATTTGCTGGTTTCATGTCACATTCCAGGGCAAATTTAGCAATAACTCAGAACTGACAGCAGCTACTTCGTAAAATGAGTGAAAAGACAATGCTTCCTAACCTGGTGCGTGAATGCTGCCATACGGGAATACTGCTAGCAGCCCCTTCTGGATGGTACCTATGCCTACTCCTGTGTTTAAACAATACTTTTAACAAATGCCTGCATCAGTTATATTTCTGCAAAGGAAATACACGCTGAATAAGTTAAAAAAAAAAAGTTGTTAAATTATGATAGATGAAGGAAGAAACTGTCATTGCTTTGCTGAAACTCCCAAGACTAAAAATCTTTTATTTCAAATATTTTAAAGTCTACAAAGTAAGGTAAATTCTTAATTATTGCTGTTAGTTTCACAGTTGTGGTACCTAAATCAACAGAATATATAACTGTTTGTATATTATTAATGGCCCAATATTAATCTTTCTGATGAGAAAGATCTTTTAAAGTATTTATGGAGGATCCAAGCTTTTATATCTGAATGAGAAGCGTATAAGTCTTCTTATACAAAAAAATTTTCTTCTACTTCTGCAGTTTCAAAAGCGTTGCATCCACAAGGGTCATTATCTCCTGGAGAGAAATGTGAGAATTGTCAAATACAAGATTACCTTGTTGCTTGACTTATTTTTATATTCATTTATTAATAAACACACTGTGTCTAACAAGTCTTTAAAGTAGCCTGTATTTTAAACATGTGTGGTCCAATTCTGCAAAATCCAAAGCAATGGTAATTACCAGACTGGACACTACTGCTACGATTTAAATAATCTACATGGATACTGGAAGGTAACAAGCAATGGGTTTTGGAGCTTTAGCAGTTACACGTCGCACACGGCATTGCCAGAACGAGAGTGTTCTGGCCTTGGCTGTCTGCGCTGCCTGTCAACAGGGGACACGGGAACAATGAATTAGGTTTGCAACAGAAAAGGGAGCTTGGTTCTCTTGTGGGATTCTTTTTTTCTGCACTACCTTATAGCTGCAGTGGCCATTCAAGTGGAGCAGGCAGTGCCTGCAGGAGAACTGGAGGACAAGTTTGCGTGTAACTGTCCTTGAGACGAATTATGTAAACAGGCTAAATGCATAACTAAAAAGAGCAAAACAGTCTATTGTTTTGATGAACAAACTTCTAATTACTAGTTTCTTGACAGCAAGCCATTGCAAAGGAAATATTAATGTAACACCTTAAATAGCTCAAATAAGTTTGCTCTTTCTGGTGTTTCAACAGTTACCTTTTTTCAGTATGATTTCTTGGAATTTAATATAAGTTAAATTTTCAGGCAAACTGTCACAAGGGTTTGTTGGTTTTGCTGTGGGTTTTGTTTTTTTAAAGGATGTTACTTATAAAGCAAAAATAATTGGATGTAATATGCTTTATTCCTGTAAACTTTAGCATGTTTTGGTGTGAAGAATGTAGTAAATTAATGCAATGTAATGTTGCAAGAGACCAGAACATAGTTTTTAAAAATTACAGTGAAAAGAAAAAAAAACTTCCAACTACTTGTTTTCGGTAGTAAGAATTGTTCTTACAAACTCACTCTTCTCCCCATATACACAATTCTGTAAATTTCTGCACTATGTAATTGCAGCTATTTGACAATGATAAAATCCATAATCAGAAATAGTATACTAAGCATCCACCCTTTACCATCGCAGTCACTTCTACATACCATGCTAGATGGAAACCGGCTTTTTATTTCAGACAGCAGTTCTTCCATTTTCTGGGACAGCATATCCAGCACAACGTCATCTGCAATGTAAATAAACAGGATGATTTATGGTTACGGGTACAACTGCCAATGGTTTCAGCAGCAGCTAAAGGAGAGCAGAGAGGGGACAGATCTACACAAACAATAGGAAAGATAAAATGAAGTTATAACATTATAACATCAGAGGGACATGTGTAATTATTCAAGTAGTGGGATGAATTCTCAGTCCCAGTTCATCCCCCTTTTCAGACAGATGTACAGCAAGTCTTTCCTGAAAGCAACTAACATGTTCCTGAGCAGCCGCTGTTACGACTTTCTTTACTATCTTAATGGGGGTCGGGGAGAGGAAGAGACTTGACAAACACCACCACCATCTCACCATACTGAACCATCTCGTTAATCAGCATACAGAGATTTTCCACCACTTCTGGGTCATCGAAGTGAAGGTAGTAGACATTTTTGATCAGGTTTATTCCACTGCCTTTTGAGTCCATTATAAATCTCAAAGCTGGTATTTCTGAAAGGGAGACAAACACTGCTGGGCTAATTGGTAGCTGCAGGCTGCATTATCTGCTTTCCAGTCCCCTGCTCCAGCTAGCACACATGTAGTACTTTTCCAGGAAGTCATGTCCATTACACTCAGCCTTCCTTAAAGCTGTTCTGAAGTGTATCTGGGCAACAAGTAGAAGACCATATATGCAGCCAAAACTCACGCATGACAGAAGTGGTATTTTCATGTTTACTATTTTCACATTGATTGAGCTCTACCCATTTACACAGTTGAAACAACTTCATCATAAAAGAAGTAACAAAGCATTCTCAAGTTACTAATAGATTGTAGTTATTGTACTGTGCTGATCTAACACTTCTCAGACGTGCATGCTGGGTCTGTGGGAAGAAAAAAATTCACACCTCCAATTTCACTATTTCCTCTTCCAGTCCTGTAAGAAAAGATTAACTCAGGAGGGCAGATGTCAATCCCAATCCCACTATGAACTCTTCAGCTATACAGAAACATCCACTTCTGAGCTGACGTGCAATTAATAAAAGAATTGCTGAATGTTACCAGATAGCCTTAGAAGGCTTGCTAATGCCAGGCAGGCGTTCTTCACTAGCACTGGTCTTTCTGGGTTCATCCTGAGCGCATCCAGCAGAAGCGCGGTTGTGGGCTCATATTCATTTTCAGTTACACAACCTATAAACACAAAAAAATGAGAAACAACACACAAATCCCTCAAACTTCAATATACTCAAAAGCCTTTAAAACACTCATCAGCATTTCAGCTTCTGCCTCCTGCTTCTGAAAGGACTTTTTAATTATGCAATAAAAGTTACAAAGAAAGCATATGAAAACCTGTACTGCAGTAAAAAAAGGCCCAATGAAGTCCTATCATGATCCAGAGGTCTAGAAGAAATTTCTGATACATCTTCTATGTCAGATTCCCACTCATTCTCCAAGCCAAAAGGAATGGGGAGTCCTGAATACTCAGCCTATTCTGCTGGTGGGTACTAGAAACGAGATCCATTAGGTTGTTTTATTCAGCTCTTCCTAGTGGAATGATGGCACAAGCACCAGGTAGTAGGCAAACATATGGCAATATTCTTGCATGAGGAAGAAACAAGACAGAGTTGTACTGCAAGGCTGCATTCCTTAGTGCACATGATAGTGAAAGGGATATGCATTTTCTTTTTTAATCTGAAATAGTGTTCCCAATTTACAAAGCAAATGGCATAAACACAAACCTCCCAGCCCACGCTGCACAACACTAACACTGTGTTCAAAGGAGTAACACAAATGGGATTCTTGGGCTTAAGAGAGAAGCCAGAGAGAATGCTCTGCACAACGAGGTTCTTGTAGCTGCCCGTCGTTATAGTACCCATCAGCACTATCTAGTTACAGAATTGCTACAGCTCATCAAAAATAGCTTCATTAGGGAGTGTTAGAGAGCAAGTGCATGAAGACTGGCTAAGAGAGGATGCAAGTTCGTAACTCTGCTGCCATCTGCAGAGCCTGCGGAGGCCAAGCAGCCTGTATTTCAAGGATCACTACAGACAGACAGGCACGTTTGGCATACCAGCTTTTTTCCCTGCACAAGCGACAAGGAGACTGGGAAACACACCTTGGAGTGACAAAGCCCACAGAGCCGAGCAAGCAGACTCCGTAACTGCTCCATTCTGGAGGTGCTCTTGAAGGACCGCAGAGGTAACAGGGACAGCACTTTTCAGCAGTGCTTGGTCTACATTTTCTGAATTACCGTAACAAAAAGGAAATGCATCAGAGTTATTTAATCAAGTAATAATATCATAAACACACTGCATGTCAAATTTTGTCGGGGTGATGGCATTGGAGTAATGCAATATTACTTTAGTATGGGCAACAGCAGAGAGAAGAATCTAAAACATACAACAACAAAACAAATTTTACAGGACTAATAAATAACAACGTTTATTGCAGAAAGCTGAACTTCTCCAGGAACTAGCTTTCTTTGCCATTTAAATTATACATGGGGATCACAGCAAGCAACCTCCACAAATAACCACCTTTTTGACAGAATACGGTCTGCAGTATGGATATTTAGCTGGTCACATAAATTCAATGGGGGGTTTGTTGCACAGAGGGAACGAAACACACAAGTGTAATTGTGCACATTCCGTGCTTTCAGCCTTCCTTGATGATCAGCACACCACACACACCTATACAAGAACATGTCACAGAACAAATCCCCTAAAAAACTCCTACCGTGGTCTCATAAGAAGGGGTCAGCTCAAGCAATCACCCACAGCTCTCCAGCACTGTGGGATGATGCTGGTTTAGTTCTAAGGCAATGCGAAAGAGTACACTTGCTACCTTGCCAATCACACTTCTTTTGGAAAAGCAAGTCTCTAGGAGACGTCCAATTCAAAATTTAGCCCAGTGCTGCCAAGAGAAGTGTGATTGCAAAGAAATAAGATACTATTAATTCCAAATGCTATTCTGATACCCAATGTAATATGCTGTTTGCACTGCCTCTGCTAAAAGCAGAGCAAAATCACATGACTGACAAACCAGAAACTACGTTGACCCTTTGATTTTTGACAGTGTTCATAAGCCACATCTTGGCCTAAATAGTAAAAATTTGACACCTTATCACAAAAAAGAGTTGCTAAAAGTCTGCATTAGTTTTAGTTTTCTCTCATTTAACTCTGGATCACTTATTCTAGGAGTGCTGTGAAGACGTCTCTCCAGAATGGGAGAATGAAGAAACATCCTGTCACAGCAACAGGAATGTCTGAAGTCAGTTAGGCACAGTACCTGCTGCCTCTCAGTCACGTGAGTCTAGGCACAATACTTGCTGTGTTCTACTTACCACTCGCAGCCAGGCTCCAGAGAACTCCACAGCAAGAGAAGCAGATCTTTTCATTATGAAGAAAATTTCTTAAAATTGACAGAAGGTCTGGAATTATTCCAGCTTTCCTTAGATTCTCTGCAGCAACTTCTGGAAAACGCAGAAAAATAAATTCTGTAGAATCTGATATTTCTGTCCTACTCACTGTCTTTTCAACAGACAGCACTACTAACCATATTTAAATGGTGATAAACTAGTAACATGATACCATCAGCTGGACAAAAGAAAGCAAAAGAACAGACAGAATTCTTTAAAAAGGTGCACTTAAGCACAGCGTTTAGCACAAGTGACCCTTTCAAACAGAAATCTGGCCATCCTTTTTCCTTACAGATCTGAAATTTACAGAGCAGAAAAGGAACTGAGAAGGTATAAATTACTATTTTTCAAATGTTTGCAATTTAGCAGTTCAAGCTACCTCAGCTTCAGAATTAGGAAACACTGTATAAAAATAGTTTGGTCTTAGACGGCAAGTTTAGTTGCACACGACACTTCGTAATTTTTTTTTTTTTTTAAGATTATCCCCTTGCTGCTAAATCCTTTTGTCACCATTTATAAAAACAGTCTTCTGATGACTGTTGAACTGACACTGAAAACAAGTAAAAAATACTATAAATATTTAGCAATTACAAACTCAGGAGAAAAAACAAAGTAGAGAAATTAGGTGAAATGGTTTTAATTCACTATGGCACAGCCAAAAATAGAATCCAGGTTCTACGCCCTCATTTTCCCAAGCACTACTTTTTGCACAGCTTGTGCTTATTTCCAAAACAGGATGAAACACAGGACCCCTCTAATACATATAATTCTGTAAGTACCTGAAGCCTCGGCAGTGTATCTTGTACTTTCAGGAGTGTTATCTTACCACTATCTAGTCAATCTTACCGATATTACTACTATTAAACTAATACCTACAGACATCCACATCTCTCAGTGAAGTCACGAGTTCTGCCTTATATTCTGGATTGGATTATAAACAGAGAAACAAAAATATTCCCCAAAAAATGAACAAGGTGACCCACCACTGACTGAAATCATCATCAACAGTGTGCAGACCAATGAAAGTAACTCTTCATTTTCAGAGTGCTTTCTCACTGTGTCTAACAGAGAGCTGGTCACATTCTCATTCAGGGCCATCACCACATCCTGTTCTAGAGCTGTCAAAAGTAAACATTTGAGCAGAACAAAGATTTCAGTGCCTCTGAATGAAGTCTGAATCCCCTGCTGTCAGCTAAGTGAAATATTCAATTAACAGCATTTCTTCACACATATCCAAAAATCACTTTCAATTTTATTTTTCTGAAACACAATTTGTACTATTTTCAAGCTTGTATCATTATCAGGTAAATTGTCAAGCAAGTGACAGCAGGGACAACACAAGAGACCAAAAAACACTTTCATGGTTTGAAAATTCAAATGCCAGAACACCGAGAGCCTCCTATTTATGCACTCTTGTAACGCTCTACATAGCATGAAAACAAACTTGGTAGGCTAAGATCAGTAGCCTGTATTTAAAATTAACACTAACAGAATTCATGTATGTCAGTCCTGAAGAAAGTCCGTGAGAATCCAGATGCTTCTTAAAGCTGGTTACATTCTTCTATTACTTTAAATTAATCTCCTAAAATCATTACTGAATCCATTTCAAACCTTATACGCTACATCTGACTTTACAAGGGATAGGCTGCATTACTCAGCATAACTTGGAAGTCTCATAACTGTACCTTGACTAAGAATTTCAAGCAATAAACTGCAACCATCTACTTGTAACTTCAGAGAATCTACGTGAGTCTTCATAGCAGAAGTGACCACTTCCGTGAATGTTAGCAGATAGGGCAAGGCTGTAGGGAAAATAAATTATTTGAGACAACATTCAGTTACACAGCTTAGAATGCTCAGTGGGTATCTATACTCCAAAAGACAAGAGTTCCAGTTTCAAACAAATTTGAGTCCCTATGGACGATGTGATATGGCAGAACAACATTCTTGAATCAAAGAGCACAAAATGACAAGTATAGATGGAACAATACAGAAAGAATTTTGTAGTCTCTATGGGAAATGNCTCTATTAAAGACAGCTGCAAGGCCACGCAAGCTAAGTGTAGCCAGCACGTTCCTACATTAATTCACACTGGCATTGTTCACTGGTCACATAGCAAGTTGTGGGGTACAGCATTGTGCAGGTGCCCAAAACCATGCTTTTCAGGACCTATGGAGTAAAGTATTTCACCAGGTCTCCTAGTTCTAGGAAGACTGTAAGCTTTTGGAATGGCTAATATGGCTGTTCAGTGTATCCACAAATATGTGATAAAGTGTTGAGGAAAAACTGGATGGTTTTTAGGGATCCATTCTGAGCCCCTTCAAAGATGTGAGCATCAGTCATGGTAAGCCATGGTGCAGAAGCGCCAAACAAGTCAGACACAAGCACAGCCTTGTACTGCTGTCAATAGGATTGAACGAGAATCACGAAGATGCATTCATTTTGTTATTTATAACCAAAGCCTGCTGTATTACTGACTAAAGATTTCTTCAGTAACAGAGTTGAAAATATAGGTAACTAAGGAAAAAAACAAATTATCTTTTTCCTTATCGATTACAGATATGAACACCCCTGTGTTTTGACATCATAAGCCAAGGCCAGCACTAAAATGCTATCAGTATAAAATGACAGCACATTCTATAACTGAGTTAACGTGTGCTTTGAAAACATTAATCTTGATCTGAAAGATTAATTTGAAAAATGTGCAGATGCTGGGAGAAAATACACAGTCTTCACTCACACAGCTTCACTAGACACGTGTAGCTTCCTTTTGCTCTCTCAGTCTTACAGCCCTGGGCATTACCCCCAAGTTGCCTCAACGCTGATATGAATTGCCTTCCTCAAATGTCAGTGTGCCAATTCAGCTTCGTTGCCAATCAAAATAACACTAAGTTTTTTTCCAGTGCTCAGTTTTCTGATCCAGTAAAACACCTCTGCTGTTCAACAAAAGCATTTACAAAACAAGGACCGATACAATCACATCAGCTGGTGGCCTATTCTGGTACTTTCCAAAAATGAGAAATAGGAAGAGAGCAACTCCATTCTCATTTATTGTCACGAGAATTTTTTTCTGCTTCCTATTATCTCAAAATGTAATGAAAGAGCAGAATAAATAAATTAATAAAATGGTGTCTTACCACTTTTATCTCTTATATAGCTGGCAAAGTGCTGAATGGCTTTAGCTTGTACTTCTTCTACATCCCAGAAAGCCTGCATGAATTCTACATAAATCAAGAAAATTCTTCTAACCATTTGATACACACACTTATAAAAAGCACTCAAATTTTCTCTCTTTTGTGCAAGATGTGAATTCATATAAATGAAAATAATGTAATTTTTGATTGTTGAAAAGAGAAAAACTTTTCCCTTAATGCATTAAACATTTAACTATTACAACGTGTTACAATTCACCTGTATAATCTGTGTATTTGGCATTTGCCATTTTATTTCAAGTAAAACGAATGTCCAGTAATTCATTTTCAAGTAGAGTACATGCTGACTGGAAAACACATGGGTTTATTTTCTACAAAAATCACCACTACATTAATCTTATTTTCCTTATTACCCAGAACACTTTCAATTCCTCCTTCAAGGAGCACATCTACTATTTTGGGAGGCAAAGACTTTCTCAGTTTTACTGCAGAGGCACCAGCAACAGTCAGGCATTCCCTAATAATTGGAACATCACTCAGATCCCTAGAATTACAAGAGACAAAAGCAGTGCCAATAAGTTAGAACCAGTAAGTTGCAAAAAAAAAAAAAAAAAAAAAGAAAAGAAAAGAAAAAAATCAACAGGCTTTGTTTCATTTTGATACAAAAAGTTAATAATACTTCTTTGAGGACTGGATTACTTTTGATGGAAACTAAACAATTTACATCAAAACAGCTAATAATAGAGCTTACATTGAACAAGCCGTGCTTAGGCTTCAAGTTAATGGCTCAAAATTGTGCATAACATGATTTTATAATGTAACTCTTCAAAAAAGGACACCTACGCACATCAGAATGCCTACTTCTAATGAACACTAAGTGTCTGACTTTTTTAATAACACAATTTGTTGAGGCAGTAAGATCAACAACCTTGACTCCATCTCTTTCAAACAGTAGCTAACATTCCCATCTTTGTGAAGCAGGTAGAGTTTAGGACAAAAAATAATAAAGAACTCACTTTGCTGTGGGTCTCATGCTGGGCTGAATCTGTAGCATCATAAATAAAATTGGAAATAAAGGCAAAGAGCTGTTATCTTCGTTTCGCATTAGTGTCAGAACTCCCTCAAGACGGCTGGTATCCTGTCTAATATCCCGCAGTAATGAAATAATCTCTTCTGCCTGTAAAGTATCAGAAGAACTTTCACACACTCGCTTAGAGATACCCTGGTGGGCCAATGACATTTTAAATCTATAATGAAATGTTACTACATACATTCAGAACAAAGCAGGTGATCATGTCAAGTAGAATACAACCTAGAGACCAGATGTCAGATTTCTCAGTAAAAGAAAAACCAAACGTTTCTGGAGCCATCCAAGACTTGCTATCTGTCAAAATAAGAACCTTATGGTAATGTTGCTGACATTGTACTATATACAGGTTTTGCTTTCACATGCACGAGCCTCAGGCAATTGTTTTATGTCTAAAAATAATTTTGATATATCCTGTAGAGATTAGACATTTTTTACTGGTGATATGCCACACAAGACTAAGAAACACACTATAACTAATGAATACTTTTCTAAAATGTTACTGCATATGTATCAAGCTAAAAAAGATTCCAACTGTATCTGCTGCACCGTTCTGAGACTCAGACATACCTATAGTTTTCAGTCATGAACACAATTAATGCTGCAGGCAACTGCCTATGAATATCCTATTCATACTTTAGAAGGCAAACAGTGTAATGCGGAGAAGGGGGAAGGAAGATAATTTTTCCCTCTTTAGCTGATTTTTCTCCAAGCACTAAAAATATCCACCACAACTGAATCTTTTAAAAATAAAGTAAAAAAAAAGTAAAACAAGTATTTACTTTCTTCCACCCTTATTTTCCATTTCATCTCATCTGTCATAAGTGTTTCTGTACTGAAGTCGCTAAGCATGAAGGATGCTTCACCAGTCACAAGTATGTTTGATGGCTTGACATTTCTGCAACACAAACATTTTCTGTCAGTCTGTGAAATTCAAGAGTCTACTGATATATAACTACAGGTTCCCAGTATCTTTACACATCAGAAGGTTTGGGGTTTTTTTGGGGGGTGGGGTGGGTAGGGTGGTGGTGAGTTGAGGGGTTTTTTGCTTGTGTTTTGGTGGGGGTTTTTTAACACAAAAGTGATAATCAACTGAAATACAATTATTTTCTTGTTTTACTGTGAAATGCTTTAAAATCTGTGATTGTGACACAAATGTATCTGAACATGGAATGAAATGGTTATGTCTTTCTTTAGATACACAAAGTATACCTTGTCCATCACAGCCACCAAAATGTAAGCATTAACAGATACGGTCAATATTCTAATATTAATATTAGAATTTTAGCACATTCAAAAAACCAAAGACAGAACATCTCACTCAAATGGATAACTGTAGACAAAACTCAAGAAATAGATGACTTCAGAAGTCACAGAAAACTAATCTATACATGAAGTCTAGAACTTCTACCTCCTTCTTCCCCACTTGGAACAGTAAAATTTGCTGCCTCTAAGTGAACAGCTGTGCTGAACCAACAGTCACTGCAAAGAACAAAGACCTGTCAGACAAAGAGCACAAGATTTCTACTCACCTGTGGAAAATATTTTGTTTATGTATATAAAACAAAGCATCCACCATCTGTCCTAGGAACTTCAGAATCACCTGTTGAGCGGAACGTATATGAAAGTGCAACAGAGTAATTTCCAAATATCTTTTGGAAGATAGCTTCCCAAACCACCCTTCAGCATAACATTGTGCTTTGAAGATTTTAGGGAGAACTCTGAGAAAGAGGGAGTACAGAGGAAGAAATATAAAAGCAGTGAGACTCTTATTAGTTCAGCCAGATGTCTACTCTGTACTTTTTACCATGTCTGTTATTTTTTGTGACTTCTGCCTTTTTTTCTTGATTACAGATGAAAGATCTCCTTGGCCCGAGTGCTGCATTACCAGACAAAGGAACAGAGATGATACCTGTAATAAAACATTACACCAAAACTGTCTAATTGTTTGCAGGTAGTAACATATCCAGTAAGAAAGGTAAAATCGAGCACTTGGCCAAAATGGTGGGTGTGATGTTCGCCAATACCAAGGTGTTCGAGATGATTAATTTCTCACAGAGGAGACAGTATTTACTTTCTTTTATTAAAAATACAGCATGTTTGTTGTTTTTTTTTAAAAAAAACATAATCGAGCATCTTAACTGAAGCCATATGGGACAACTAGAGTCAAATATACATCCACAAAATCAACATAAATTTTGCCTGAGCACTGAATAAAATCTGGAAATAAATATGTCGGGGCTTTCCGTTTCCTATAGCCTCCTAAAAAAAGGGTTTGCATGCAGGCATGAAAATCAGTATTGCACACTGATTCACATCAGCACCTGAGAGTCAGCATGCAATACTGCCATGTGATGGGCTCCAATCCCTAGATCTTCACAGCTTTTCAGCATGTTTATTATTTTATAGGATTTAAAAAAGAAGGCTTGTTTCAAATCAAATAACTTTTTTTCCTAGCATCTCACACCAATGGCCCCAAAATTAAACCTGCAAAAATGCTTACATGCCTACAATGTTAACCATATGTTCCAGTTTAACCAATCCTATTTCATTCTCACCTCATTATTCCAAATCACAAACAATTCCTTGTAAGCACAGATGTTTGAATGATGAAGTTTTAGCAAATCCATTGCCTGCATAGACGGAAAAAAAAAAAAAAACAAAAAAAAAATAAAAGAGCTTTCTACAGCAACACAGTCCTTCCCACTGAACAGGACCTTAAATAATATCCTAAGCCAGTTCCTGACTTGTTCATACAGCATGTCTGATCAAATCCTTTCAATGTGCAAGCTTGGTTATATATTTGCATGTAACAAGTGTCAAGTCAAGGAAAATATTTCAGTAAGACTCTACCCAATGCAATGCTGTAACAGCCTTGTGAAATTCAAGGACATAAACTGATCCTTAGGGAGATGACATGTAAACAACCCCCTTCTTCAATTCCTAACATCTAAATCTGAAAAAGCATCTTAGAATATGAAAGTCAAGACAATTTTTCTAGCGTAGCCATTACTTCCAGTCAACCCTATGCAAGCTTGAAGCACAGGAAATACAATGACACTAGTGAGATGCTGATCTCCTTGAAGCTGGTTTCCATGTAAGGCTCTAACAATTACCAATTACTTCAGCAAATTCACTGATTGTGTGAAAGATAAAAAGAATTCAACTTACTCTCCTATAATTGTGTTTGCGGCTGTGCAGACACAACAGAAGAACTAAGAAAAGCCACACTCCCAGCTGGCACAACTGCATTTATTTCAATAGACAATTGGATCAAACTTTATCAGTAAAGCTAGTCTCGGTACATAAAGAAGTCGCTTCTCTTGAGTAGGATGGAGCATCTGTACAGACAGTTTTTCATTTTCAACTGCAGATGTCACGCATACTGGACCCTGTGAGACTAATCCATCAGGTGTTACTTCACGTATTTTGCTGAAACAAATTTTGGTATTTTAATAGTATTTCTGGTGTTGCTTCTTACTCAAGGCATTGAGACAACTTTGCACAAAAAAAGTACAACAAAGGAAGAAAACCAGTCAAATCATTCACATCAAAAAATGTACAACTCTGATAAATGAACATACAATGAAATATGTTAACTAGAAATTGAGTTATTAATAATCAACTATAAATAAACCAGTATTTTTCTTCAGCTTACAGGCCAAACAGATGAGCTTTGCTCTTTGCCTTCAGCACAAAACAAACACAAACTCTGAAAAAGGACTATCCTCTGAGAACAGCTGTCCATTTGAATCTACATATTCAAATATAAGAACACTTAATACAAAATCCCGGCCTGAGCTCAAGCAGAGGGCAGGGAAAACACCCCTCAGACAGACCTACCCAATTTACATCGTGACTATTTACTTAGTTAATCCCTGTAGATAGAAGACTTTGTTAAGACTTTGGTCTTTGTAAGTGAAGTAGTAAAGAAAAACTGCACTGATAGCTCCTGAAGTAGTAAAGAAAAACTGCACTGATACCTCCTTCAAGGCCTCATTTGCTTGCTTTTCTTCAATACATTCAACCTGCACCAAACAGAAGACAAGGATGAGATTGTAAGGTAGAGACAGCTGAACTTGAAGCAACTACAATCTTGCCAAGATGACTGGAACTGCCAATTGTGTATGAATTGGCATAAATTTTCAATGACAGCTCCAGTCTTTAATGTTTGGAGCAGTTTTGTTGGGAGATGGCCAGAAACAGAGCTTTAAATGAGCCCACGACAGCTAGCCAGTCCTTCCGCACTGTCAAAGTAACAGCAAGCTAAGGCGAAAACACACTGGATGGACCTAAATAGGCTGCTCCCCTTTCCCTACTTCTAACCTCAATATTCTGGTAAACTGATCCAAATCCTCTGATTTCTAAAACAGCAGCACAGGAAGATGTAAGCCTGCTCACCCAGCGGCCAAGCTGCCTAACACGTGTGTCTGCTGCTACCAGAAGGGCCCATGGAGATGACAACCTTGCCAACAGATTCTTGTTTTCCTAGCAACCACCCTTCTCACCTGCTTTATCATATATTTCTTCTCTACACCCTTCTCAGTCCTCAGTTCTGCTACCAGCGCAGTGCCCAGCGCCCCGGGCCGGAGCTGCTCCAGCACCTGCAGGGCGGAGGAGAGACACTAAAGCACGCAGGGGAGAACCGCCGAGGCCAAAAGCCCCTTCTGACCCTCTTCCCACAGACACCCCGCACACCCCCAGTTGCCCGCAGCAGGGCCGCAGGCACCCCCACCTGCACCCCAGCTCCGAGAGGCACCCCGGGCTCCCCTCCCTCTGGGACGCTCCCCCTCAGCACCCCTCAGCCGAGAAGAGCACTCCCGTCTCCCCAGCGCTTCCCTCCCAGGCCGCGCAGGCCCCTTCCTCAGGGCAGCTCGCACCAAGGCCGCTCGCCCCCACCTCGGGACCACCTGCACCCCCTCCGGGGCCACTTACACCCCCTCCCCAGGACCGTGTGTCCCCCTAGCACCGCCTGCACCCCCGGCGGGCCGCAGCCGCCCCCGTCCCGCCGGGCGGCACCTCGTATTTCTCCATGGCGGAACAGGGCAGTGGGCACAGAGAGAGCCCCAGGCCCCGAGCGGCGCCTCAGCCGCGAGTAGCAGGTACCCAGCAGCGCGGGGTGAGGCGGGGGGACTTCCCCCATGCTACGTTCTCAGGCCGACAACCCGCCGTT
>Ga0065711_1038151_pt1 | contig 19092 bp, 14 predicted proteins | sample Hoacrofraction12_FD_59098 | JGI IMG/M metagenome (GOLD analysis project Ga0065711, IMG submission 59098) | Hoatzin crop microbial communities from Cojedes, Venezuela - Epithelial fraction 12 v2 (version 2) | ecosystem: Host-associated > Birds > Digestive system > Esophagus > Crop | place... | reverse complement strand
TGTAAAGGGCAACGCCCCCGCCCCTCCTTCCTCGCCTGTCCCTTCTGAACAGCCTGTAGCCATCAAGAGCCACATTCCAGTCGTGGGATTCATCCCACCAAGTTTCTGTGATGGCAATCAGGTCATAGCTTTCCAGTAGCACGATTGCTTCCAACTCCTCCTGTTTGTTTCCCATGCTGCGTGCGTTTGTATAGAGGCATTTAATCTGAGCTGTCGGCCTCGTTACCTTCATAGCAGAGCACCCCTTTTTTCCCTTGAGGTGTTTCATGGTTATTTTCCTGTTGGCACCTGATACCTCAGGCGCCTCCAGCTCCCTTCCGCAAGACTTCCACATTGCTGCAGTGTCCCTCGCATGCTGCTGGGCAACGGGCTGAGGGTTCCTACTAGCCCCACCATCCCTCTAACCATTGTGTATCCTCCCCTAGCCTGTCGCTGGCAAGCCTGATATGTTCCCCTTCCCCCTTCACCTCTAGTTTAAAGCCCTGTCAATGAGCCCCGCGAGCTCCTGGGCAAAGATCTTCTTCCCCCTTTGATAAAGCTGGTTCCCATTTGATGCCAGCAAGCTTGGTGCTCTGTATGTCATCCCATGGTCAAAGAACCCAAAGTTGTGGCGGTGACACCAATCACGGAGCCATGTGTTAATAGACTGAATCTGTCTATGTATGTCACTCAGCGTCTCTGCCCACCACTGGAAGGAGCGATGAAAGGATAATCTGTGCTCCAGATTCCTTTACTAATCGTCCTAAGGCTTTGAATTCTTTTTCAATTAGCCTCGGGCTACTTACTGCAACTTCATTCGCACCCACGTGGAAGAGCAGCAGAGGATAACAGTCTGAGGGTCGGACCAGTCTAGAAAGTTTCCTAGCAATGTCCTTGACCTGTGCTCCCGGGAGGCAACACACTTCCCTGAGAGGAGGGTCTGCCCGGCATATTGGACCCTCTGTTCCAAATGTGATACCAAAGATTCAGCACGTGTGCAATGTAATTTAATAAGGACCGTATTGACTGAAATCTAAACTGCAGTTCTGAGAAATCTCAAAAAGTACTTCCTCAAAAACATCCATGACTAACTCTAGCACTGTGTTATCTCCTTGTTGGTGGTTACAGGGTACAAATGCAGAAAAATACATTTTCAACAAGGGCAGTTGTTTTTGTTTGGTTTCAAGAATATTTCAACTTGATGGATTGATCAAAATGTTTTAAAATATAAAATTTCCCTGAGAGTTAAGTAGATGCAGGGATAATGAAAAAGCAAATTCAGTAATTTAAAGGTCAAATCCATCTTATGTCAGTAATCTGAGTCTCAAATCCACCTTTTCCTAAAATTTTTCCTTTTTTTTCCCTCCCAACTATATTTGTCCATTCTTTGACTTCAGTCATTTCCTGTCTTGCAGTATGACTTCTCCATGGTTTGTTGCTTCTTCCATCTTCTACCATTTTTTTTCAAGCAGAACAACAAGACTTCTCTTTTTCAGCTTTTTTTCTTCTTTTTGTCTTTTTTCTCCTGTTCCTGAAAGGAACAGGGAATACAGTCTAGACAGTCTAAAGTCTAGACAGAATACACTCATGTTTTTCTTTTCCAATCCTGAAATCATCCCTGGTATTTTTTTAATTTTTATTCTTTATTGTCATTAGCTCATATATTCTGTAGCTTATATCTTTATTTGATCTTTTACTTGTTTTGAACTTTTCCTTATTTTTCAGTATACTTTCTCATTGCTTCAGGTTTTTTGCTTTTATTGAGTAAGCAGAGAAAAATTCCAAGTCCTGTAGTTACGACAGAATAACTTGCAATAGTACAAACTGAGGGCTGAATTGCTGTTCTGCAAAAAAGAACATGGATGACCAGGTGGGCTGCAAGTCATGCATGAGTCAGCAGTGCATCATTTTGGTGATGAAAGCTGACCACTTACAGAGCTATATTACCAAAAGCATACGTTGCAGACCAAGGGAAGGGATTATTTATCTTTATTTGGTACTTGTGATGCCTCTCTTAGAGCACTATCTTCAGTTGTGGGTCCGCATATAAATATATAACATGGTTTGGGAGCTGGAACAGATTTCATATGAGAAGAGATTGAGGGAACTGGGTTACACAGGATGTAAGAAGGATCAGGGAAGATCTAATCATGGCCCTCCACCACGAGGAGGGCTGTAGTATAGAAAAGCCTAGACTTTCCGCAGAGATGCACAGAAGAGGACACAAGAATACGGTCACGAGTTGTAATAAAGGAAATTCCTTTTCTTCACAATAAGAATGGCTAAGCGCTAGAGTATTTTCTATGAAGACTTGTAATAGCTCCATCCTTGAATATTTTCTAAACATAGATGAGCAAGGACATCAGCCAACTCTTCCTGATTCAGCTTTGAAGCTAATCTGGCTTTGAACTAGAAATCAGACTGGATAAAATCCAGAGATGTCTTCCAACCTTGATTTTTCCATGATTCCATAAGTCTATAACCAGCACTACTAGTCTATAACCAGCATAGATTCACAAAGGGGAAGTCATACTAGACCAACTTGATAGCCTTCTACAATGAAATGACAGGCTTGATAGATGGGGGAAAGCAGTGGATACTGTCTACCTAGACTTCAGTAAGATTTTTGACACTGTCTTTCACATGATCCTCATGGAGAAACTGTTGATGTATAGTCTGGATGAGCAGACAGTGAAGTGGACTGAAAACTGGCTGAAAGGCCAGGCCCAGAGAGTAGTGATCAAAAGCTCAAAGTCTAACTGGCAGCCAGTGATTAGAGGTGTACCCCAGCAGTCAATATTGGCTCCAGTTTTGCTTAACATCTTCATTAGTCATCTCGATGATGGGCCAGAATGTACCGTCACCAAGTTTGCTGATGACACAAAACTGGGTGAAGTGGCTGACATGCCAGGGGGTTATTATGCACTCCACAGGGACCCTCTGTGACTAACTAAATCTCTAGAGGTAGAATGTAGGTCACTGAATAAACCCCTAAAATGGAAGAATGCTCAGAGGAGATGGCCAAGACCAATGAGCCCATAAATCTCAGGGAATAACACAGGATGTGTCTGATGACAGCTGTTGCAAAAAAGCTCATTTTTTTCGCAATCAGTGAGGCTACACACGGAGTATTGTGTTCAGTTCTGGCCTCCTTGGTACAGAATAGACAGTGTCCAACAGAGGGCTACAGAGATGATGAAGGGACTAGAGCCTCTCCTACGAGAAAAGGCTGAGACAGCTGGAACCGTTTAGCCTAGAGAAGAGAAGGCTCAGACGAGATCTCATTAATGTCTATAGACACCTGAAGGGAGGATGCAAGGAAGACAAAACCAGGCCCTTTTCAGTGTTGCACAGTGACAGGGCCAGAGGCAACGAGCACGAAGTGAAGAACAGGAGGCTCTGTCTGAACATCAAGAAATGCTTTTTTCACTGTGAGGGAGACTGAGCACTGGCACACGTTACCTGGAAATGCTGTGGAATCTCCCTCCCCGAAGGCACTGAAAAGCTGTCTGGACATTGTCCTGGACATTCAGCTCTAGATGGCACTGCTTGAGTAAGGGAGGTAGGACCAGATGACGCTGCAGAGGTTCCTTCCAGCCTCGAATATTTTGTGTTTATGATTCTGTTAGAATTAGATTCTTACTTCCAGACCATGACAGTAAGGACATTTATAACTTGACTTAAATTTGTGTGGCAAGTAGTGAATAGGAAAAAAAAAACCAAATATGTTTATAGTTGGTTGTGTTGCTAGGAATTTATACTGGACTGGTTGAAGCTGGATGGGTTGAAGGTATATTGCTCGCTAGGATGGAGACCTCTAGCCAGATGGAACTAATGGAATATGGAGAGCATTATGATCACCAAGGAATAAAGGCGTATTCTAAAAAAAATGCACTGAACTAGCTAATGATGATTTTGTACCTGAAACAAACAAGATTTCGCTATCAGTGTGAGGTTTCCAAAGGCCTTCTCTTCATCTGTGTTTCTCAGGTTGAATTTCTTCCAGTTATTCTTCATTCAGGAAACCATTTCTTCCCAGCCCAAGGAAAGGTTGGGGAGTAACAAACACATTTACACAGTTACACAGTTTCTAGATATCTCACCTCGCTGCAAATAATATTTGTTGAGATTTTTTTTTAAATCATGTATTTTTTTAATTACATTCTTTTTTAAGAAAGAGAAAATTTATAATTATCACATTTACTGCTAACTTAGCAAAACTCTGGTCACTTCATTAATAGCATTGGAAGATTTTGTCCTCTGAATAAAAAAATCAGATGTGATGCTTGTCATCAGTGTTCCAACCTGTATTGTTTGTACAAACTTCTCTTTAAAGTGGCTAAAATAATCCGGGGGGGAAGGGTGTTAAGACTTTTTTTGCAATTTATTCTAGTTGGCCAGACCCCCACCATCCTGAAAATTGCCCTTGACTACTATCATTTTCCTGGCAAGACGTGTGTGCAGTGTGCAGCAGAGCAAGAGATGTAGTTCTAAGGAGGATTTCGAGTGACTAATTCCAAGAGCAAAAGGCAAAGGAGGCATTGCATCAAATGAAACGGTGACAAAACTAACTTTTGTCTGTACGTTAGAATGGAAATGTAATAGAATGCAGAGCAGTCAGATGTACATACTCTGTGCACAAGGGAATATATTACTTTATGAGCAAATTATAGTCATTTGTATTCTCAGCAAGCAGTGGTGTTAATTTGTATGAATTAACAACAAATTAAAGTAATTGCCATGGAAATTCTTTTTATGTCACATGTTCTTTCCTGTGCTTGTCATATATTCTGTAAACTGTAAAGGTGTCCTTTCACGTAGTAGTTCAGACTGTACAAAAGGTTTAGGGTCCTGCTTTGAGAGTGATTGTCTAATGTTTGTCAAATTTCTGCTGCTGTGTGCTTTCTGGAAATAGGCAGTACACACAGAACTAAACCAGTGTTTGTATGCTGCATTTTTTATTCTGCATTTTTTCAAGTCAGTCTACTTCAATAAAGATTTGGGATTTAAACTTGTTTTCAACATTGTCTCATTTATGTTTATTGAACTCCACAAAGTCAAGACTAGCATTTTCTCATAACGCAATTCCTTATCCCTTTCTGTCAGTATGACACACACCTCTCCTTAGCTGTTCACTGTCAGTTGCACACTGCCCCTCTTTTTTGCCCTCCATTCTACTAGCAAAAAAAATCTTTGGTGCTGCAAGGTAAACTAGGTCAGAGAAATAATCTGGTATAAAGTAACTGAAAAAAGAAATAAGAGGGTTAGCGTGAAAGGAAGGGAGGCTGTATTTCAAGGTAGCATGAAAGGGTATACAAGAAACATGTATGAAATTATAACTTCAGAAACACAAAGTTCTGACACAATCTTTACTTCTGTCAAGTGCCTGTGCTCTTTAGCCATTTAAAACAGAATAATATAGCTGCAAAATATTGTAAAAAATAGGAATAGTACTTTTAATACTCTTTTCATAGAGGAAAAGAAGTTTTTAAAAACAAAATATAAAGGCTCAAGGTCACCTGTAGAAATTTTATTTCCTTATATGTCATTTTGCAGCCTAGTTTTTGGGACAAGTTCTGCAAGCCATATTGACAAAAACATGTTTCTGAATATCCTGACCAGGGGCTGTTGTCAGAAGCATTTCCAAATTATTGTGTCTACAAATCACTGAATTAATTAGGCATGATATATTTTTGGCATGTGACTGCATAGAATGTAGCATAATGTCATGAAATCTACCAGCCTGAACTGCACTGTTTGTAGAGGTGACAGTCTTGTGGGAATATTTTCAACTTGGAATGCATGCAATTTACCTTGAAAGTAAACTGCTGGCTCTGACTAATGCAACTTCTTTTCTCTCCTTCTTGTTCAATAGCCAAGCCTGATAGGCTAGTTATTTTGTTTTTTTTTTCTTTCAGATCACATTTTGCTACACAAGTTAATAAGCAAGAATTAAATAATAATGTCCCAGTTAAACTCCCAGTACCTAGGTAAAAACTAGATAAGAATGTAAGATGGCTACAGTATAATAACTATAAATGCCTGGGAAATTTAATTTCATTATATGCTATTTTTAAAATACCAAAGTAATACCTGTGTGTATATACGTACATGTTTCATATATTTATGCTCATGCAAATGTATTAATTTTCCTCTTTATGGACTTGCTAAAGTGCTTAATGTATAGTGATTTTTGTGAAAGAAATGACAGTGTGTACAATGATGAGATGAAAGAAAGAGTCTAGTTTGTTTCAGAACATAGTTTTACTGCATTAACGATTGCTATTTCAAGATGGTGATTTCAACAATATCAAGCCTATAACTTAAAAACTATTTTCGCAACTAATGAAGTACTTCAGACTGTGACCCTATGACTACTTTATAGAATCGATGGTGTATTTAACTGAAGTACTAAATTTTACACTAATAGTTCTGTAAAAATTTGTCTAAAAAGATATCTTTCCTGAGACAGATACATATGTAGATGTTCAGCTCAAGAATATGAAAATTTTCTCCAAATTGATTGATTTATCTAAATTTTATTAAATTATATTTTGTATATTAAAATTATTATTATTTACCAAACAGGAACACAATAATTCATATTTGTAATGAAGATTTTATCAGAAAATATATTTTACATGGATATCTTAATTTTGAATACTTTCAGAAAAAAAAAAAATCAAAGTAATTTGTTTTATCATCCCAATTTGAAACAGCACATGTTTCATTTTAAAGAAGCAAAAAATGTGTCACTGAATGGTATTGTTCCACATCATTTTGTACAGTAGGAAACATCTAATATTCTATATATCACATTTTTTACTGTATTATAATATTTTAACTCAGAATGTCAATCAGTCATTTTTTCAAGCTGAGACAAATGTTGAAGTAATGACATTTTCTAAAGAATGGTTATTTTGTTTTCCTACCAAATGAACTGCATTATTTCCTTCTTCTAAACTCTAGTGGTACCAAGACTTGAAAGGTACCAAGGTGAATCATATCTTACTTCATACTTCAAATCATACTAAACAATAAGGCTCATAACATCACTCTGTGTTTTTACTATTGCTGTTACAATTATTATTAAGAAAAGGAATGAGGAGTAGCAATAGTGTAAGCACACATTTTTGAGTCCATAACTATAATTGGCAAAACAATGGCCTTTGCAAGAACAGAATAAGAGAGAAATAGATGCAGCAGATCAACAATGCTTACACAAGCAGACAATTTGATAGCACTGTTTAACATGTAAGAGTCTAGGTTAGTAATAGTCTTATTAGGTCCACTTCCTATCTGTTCCCAAGGTTTCCATGTGTCTCTCAACAAACTTTTTTGCTATACATTTTAATAAACAGACTCAGCGGACATGTACAGACATGTCAATGAACAACAGATGACAATAAAAAACCTCTCTGAAAACCTAACAAGAGAGCAGTAAAGGCTGGCTTCACTGACACAGCAAAGGTAAGCATTTACGTATTAACATCTTGATCCCATATGGTAAATGGTAGGTTCCTTAATGGGAAAGGGATATTTTGCTTCCAATTTATTGAGAATAAGAAGCCAAAATAAGGCTACAGGAAAAGTGATACTATCTAACTGTACCGTATGGTTAAAAATAAATTTTAAATCATGTAGATACTACAGAGTGTCGGGGCCACTGGACAGCAGGTGTTGCTGGATTAGAGATATTCACTTCCTTTGGAAATCTAAAAATGTACTTGCTAAAGATCATAGAGACAAAACACACTTTGTCAACCTTGTAATCTGTTAAAAGAAATGGAAATATTATTTTTATATAGCTCACTTCAACTTCCTTTAATCCATTAAGCTACATTTTTTCTTTTTTTTTTGTACCAACATATGAAACTTGAACACATCACAGGAAGTGATATGTAACAGCTAAAGGACTCAGACACTAAAAAAAAAAGGAAGAAAAAACAGAAAAAAGAAAGAAAAAAGGGTAGTCCTTGTTTCTTCTAAGTAAAAACCTTTTGCCACAGTAATGAAAGGACAGGCAGGGAGGGAGGCAAAATAAAATGGCACATTTGATGAAAAGATACATCTCAATCAGGATGAACAATTAAGGTTTAACAAGAACTACTCTAAAAATAATATTGATTAAATAAGCATGTGTGTCACTCGCTTGGTTTTGGTCAAAACAGAAATTATTGTCTTTTAGTGAATCTTCCTTACAGCTAAATTCTTCTAAGTAACTGCATTTTTCTGAAGCTGGCTGCATATTTTACAGACAGTCTCCACTCCAAAGTTGATAACACCTAATGTTTATAGTTACACTGAGCTAACAGTTGTCCTGGTCTGACGTGATCCCAGGAGACGAGATTAAGATGCAAAAGGAGTCAGATGCCGTGCAACCTTGTAAACTTTATTTCGGTGAGCCGGGAATCGGAGATCGGGCAGGGACGGCAGCGGGGGGGGGGATGCAACAAAGAAAGAAAGAGAGGAGTAAAGTCGGAAAAACCCCAGTGGGCAAAGAAAAGAAGTGCGGGGGAATGGGATCAGTTACCACCACCACGGATTCGACGAAGTCCAGCGATGTCTGGTTGGCTCAGTCTCTGTGCAGGCGTGGAGACCCCGGCGAGGGCGGAGCCCAGCAGGAAGGCAGCGAGGAGGAGAGCAAGCGAAAGAGGGCTCTGAGGAGCATGTGCTGCCCTTTTATAGGGGCATTTGCGCATGCACAGAGCATGTCCACATAAGTGCAGTTCCTGCCATATGTGCTGCCCGCTTAGACAAGTCTGCTCTTGTCAGTCCACTTGCTAACTCTGCATGCAAGCGTTTTCCTGCAGGTCATTGTGGTGTATTTTTCAGAGGCCAGGAAGAAATGACAATGGCAATGTCGAGACGAAACCAGTTTGTAGCGGTCTTCTACAATGGTAGGAAAGGAATGCAGAAAAAGGACCCTGTTTATAATTACTAGTATAGCATCCAAGGTCACCAATAGACCTCTTAGGTCCCGCAACTGAGGAGTCATAAAGGGTCATACTTGCAGAAAGAGGCGGACAGGACAGGTGACCCAATATTGACCAATGAGGTATTCCATGCCATGCACATCATACTCAGTTTAAAGCTTGGGGATCATGAGGGTCTCCCTCTCTTAGTTCATGGCCAGCTTCTGAAGAGGACCCTGTTCATTGTCCTGCCTGCGAATCTGACCCAGATTCTGATCGGTGCATTCCTGAGTCCGGTTCCTGTCTCTGCTGAGTCTGGTCTGGGGCTTTGTGGTGCTGCCTGGCAGCTGCTGGTGGGACACCAGCACCCCAGGACGCAGCTCTGGAAAACTCAGTATCGGTTTTGTATATTTCACATTATTTCTGTTATTATTAATATTAGTAATGTTATTAGTGCTATTAGCAAAGCTGTTTTTATGTTCAATTTGTAAGTATCTCTCCTTTTTCCTCCTTTTTCCCTTCCTCTGGTGGGAGGGCAGGGGTTAATAGAGAGTGTCTGCCACTCTATTTATTGCTGCCCTGCTCTAAGCGGTGACAGTTACCCATTATTTCCTTTTTAAAAACAAAGATTAGAGAAGTAACCATCTACAGAATATCATACATAAGTTTAAAAACCCTCAAAAAGAATATTTTTTTCAGGTAATACCTCTGGGCACATTGTCATGACTCTGAAAACACTGAAGTATGAGACACTTCCATTTTTACCTATGGGTATCTAAAAGAAGGATTTTTTCCAGTGTGTGTTGCAAAAAAGAGCCAGCTGAGCCATAAGAAGGCTGAAAAGGAGGAAGGGATGGATAGTAATCTCTCTAGCACAGTGAGTCTGAGTAGCAGATCAAATGGCTCTCTGTTAACATGAGCAGACCAGGGAAGAAGAAAATGGAACATGGTTTGGAAAAAAGAGGAAAAACTCAAGTTTTAAAAGGATGTCAGGATATGGTGAATGAAAATGAAATCAAGGTTGAGAAAATAGATTTGTGACTCATCATTGTGGTAGAAGCCATACAGCTGAAGATGGTGATAAGGAACAGAGAATTAAAAATGAAGATCTGAAGGACAAAATCTCAATAACAGACAGACAAGGAGAAAAGAAGAGCCAAAGGACATTTTATAGCAGAAGCTGGAAAGGGATGGGGAGAAATCCACAGGAGTATGGGGTAACAGAAGCCAATTAATGATTTCAGTGCTTTGCTAACACTCTTTTTTTGGCTAGCATGTATTATTTCAGTGTAATCTGGTTTTAACAGCCTGGGTAATCACAGGTTTATCAAATTAATGAGTATTCATATTGACATAAATCTGGACAAGAAAAACTATTGTCAGGGAAAGTTGAGCTGGCAAGCAGGGAATGGCTGCTATTTCAGCCTAATGATAAAAAGGTTTTAAAATCTTTTTTGAGGGCGGGGTTTATTTGTTTTTTGAGATATATACCTATATGCTCATTGATATCTCCGTTTTTTGCTGCTGTGTGCTGCCTGCTGTTACATGGATTCACTTTTGGCATGTGTTTTGTCAGCCATTAAGTGGTTGTTACTACTTTATGCAGATGGCTCTGTTTCAAATCAAACTGAGAGCGCAGAGACTAACTAGATTTTGCTACCAAAGTACATTTAGTCACAGTTATATTTGATTTGGGCATGGCCTCTCTGCTTCACTTGAGTCATGGGGGGGTGGCGGACTGGGGGTGTGCAGAATACCTGCTTCTGATTGGCTGAATTTCCCACTGTGCCTGGTGACTGGATGTTGCTGTCACTGTAGCAACCACAGCGCCATTAACAGGTTAGTTGTAGGAAAGCCATTTAAGCATAAACAGAGCTTAACCAAGCCCAATCCTCTGCCAAACTACCATCATAGCCTGTCTTGCACTGCACTTCTGCCAAGATCAGGGCTCTGTTCTGGTGTGGTTTTGATCATTTGGCTTAATAACTGTCCTCTTTCTAGCTTATTTATAGGTTGTCCACTTAAAATCTACACTATCTACAACAGGCATTGTATCCCTGAATAGCAAAGCAGAGACCCTCCAGCCTGCACTGAGACCTGAGGTACTAGCATAACATAAACAAGTCTGTAATAATGTAGGTTGCTTATGAAAACTACAGACCAGCCTGACCACTCCCAGGTCCCATGCTGCAGACATTTCCATGTTAATCATCTGCAAGGAGAGTTCTTTTCCATGCTGGAGTTCACGGAGTTTTCTGTTCTGTTGCAGTGTAATTTGGTGTATTCTGCTTTGTCACTGGGTGTTGCCTTTATCCTCTTGCCATTGCTGGATTGAGTGAAACATAAGGTCAAACATCTTAGAAAAATGACACATGGAGACGTGGTTTTTTTTCCCAATGTTAATGCTAGAATATTAGATTCCTCCTATTAAATTTTATTCTAGAGTTATACCAAGGATGCTGGTTTATCACTAATCACTGACCTTAGTTTATATTGCATCAAACAAAACTTATATTTAAAGATTCTTTCTTGTGCTCTGGACACTTCCAAATCTGTCAGGTATTAGAGGAGCATGTGCCTTCAAATGTTGATAGAGCTAAAACAAGCAAGGAAGCAAACAGACAGTCTCAGTCAAGAACTTTGCCACAGAGAAGGAACATTTATATTGCAAATAGCAGTAGCTCATCATAGTCATCTGTTTTCTGGTTCTGTAGCAATTTATCTGCAAGTAAAACTTTGACATTCACTAAAAGGCAGTAAACAAAAACAGAGCAGGTAGGAAACTTAAAGAAAGACCCTACAGGACAATGTAAGAAAAGGTACAGTAGCTGACAAAGATAGCTTAGGCTCTTGATGTAGCTGGGATCAATGCTCCAAAAGGTCAAAATAACTCTTCAGTTCCTGGAATAGCCTTGAAGGGTTCAGACTTAAATCCCACTACTAAGGAGACATTAAAAACCGAGTTGTCAGTGTCTGTTGCTTGTCCTCCAACTCACTTCAGAATAGTTCTGAACAAAATGAAAAGGAATGTCACCTTCAAGTATTCAAGTTAGATGTGTAGAAGCCCAGGCTTTTAGTATAATTAAAATATACAGAAGTATTTCTATGCTTGGTGATTCAGTTCCTTTTAAAATTCATCCCTTTGTGGTCCCTCTTTTGTATAAACTGCAAAGAAGCTTGGGTATCTCCATTCTTCACTTAGATATTTCTGTTAAATGGGGTGGAACTGGACTGGAAGGGTCAGATTTTTGGATATAATAGGTTAATTTTTGGTTTTTTAAACTCAATTTAGAATTTCAAGGGATGTTTAGAGAGGGAAAGATGGTTTTGCACATTTCTATGTTTATATATTCTTTAAAATAAAAAAAAATATATGCTCTTCTTGTTAAAGATTGTTAATGGGACCCCTATTTTTTCTTCTCTCCTTGGAGTTTCTAAGCTATGATTTCAAGATTTCTTAGCAGTCCCCTTATTATTTTAATTATATTTCTACTTTAATCAACATGAGAACTTAGGTTACCAGTAAATGTTTAAAAAAATCTCCACCTAAAGTCACACCTAAATTTAAACCTCTGTAAGAAAACCATTACTAAGAGAGCTTAGTGAAAAAAATCTTTTAAAAATTACTGCTGAGCAGGGTTGTAAAATCATGCTGAGCAGTAGGTCAAAAAGCCCAACCCATCCACAACTGCTAGAGTTAGGGAATTCACTTATCCTGGTAGGTGGCTACTTCTCTTCAGTCACCCCTTTTAAATTGTTATCTTCTGTCATTTGGACATATTCAGTAAGGTGATATAAAGGGCAGACTTTCCCTGTGCTAATCTGTATGTAATAGAGGTATGGAGACTTGTTAGTGCTTAATAGGCTACTTTATTTGCACTTACTGAACAAGCTCATCATCACATAAAACTAAGTGCAGGGTGAGCAGAGACTTGTACCAACTAGGTAAATTCTGTTTGGAATACTTCCTTTCTAACCTGCACAGCCCTATTGAAAGAGGTAGTATGTCATTCAAGCCTTATCCAGACTCATGTCCTTCCATGGTCTGGCACTTTTGAGGACCGAGCTGGAATCCATTTAAGTGATGTTTTCTGAAGTTTTTATAGATGACATAGTTAAAACTAGCACATGTGCGGTCTGTACAAGTGAAATGTTCTCCTAAAACAGAATAGAATCAAAACAGCTTCTTGCTGAGTCACAGTAGTGAAAGCAAAGTACTATAAGATGAAAACACAGTCATTAACTTGTCAATGACATGACTGATGAGCCACTGCAAATACCTGATTTCCATCTGAAAATCCAGGTGAGAATCAGTGTAAAGAATCAATTGTTTAACGGTCAGCAACACAAGTTGAATAACTAAAAAAATGAGTCAATTGTATCATTTTCAGGAATAAAAGGAGAAATTTAACCTAAGTTCTGGATACATTCGACTTTTTACCATAGACAGGGTAAAACAGAGAAAGTCTATTCATGTAAGCATAACTGATATAAAACTTTGAAGGAATTCATAATCCAAGGTCAAGGTAGACACAGGGTGCATTCTTGTCTCTCCTTTGAATTTAGTGGAGATGGTGAGATTGATTGTGTGATATGCTTGGGAACTGTAGTCTAATACAGTTATGTAATTTAATAGCTTGTAATCATTGACCAGAATGTGGTTTTAATGAACCCTTATTTTCATGTTGCCCACTGATTCGTCCAAGTTCTCACGTGTGCCTACACGGCTGCACAACCTCTGTATGTGATGGACCTCAAACAGTTGGGAGCTTGGGTTTGCTTGCATCTACGACAGTATTTACAAGGCAAAAAAAAAAGCACTTTCCTAGCTAAGTAGGTAGGTAGGTAGGTAGGCAGGTGGATAGATAGATAGATAGATATAGATAGATAGACAGACAGACAGACAGATAGATATTACGGAACTCAGATTTGGAGTTGGATTGTGCAGTTAGAGAGCTGGTAATGTGCCCATTATTTACACATGTTTTGTGACATGCATAATCAGCTGCACAGGACCTGGAAGGTGCATATGCCCTGCTCACATTGTTTTAAAGTTGTATTATCATCCCAAATGTATTCAATAATTACAGTGTTAATTGAGCTCGAAGTGAACAAATTCATCTACTGTTTCATTAAAGAATTAACTTTTCCAATTAAAGTTTAGCTTTCTTTAGTCCATTTACATAGACATCATCCTAAAGCAAATAGAAGAACAATTTACCACCGTTATGGCTTTCTGAAACATAATCACGATGAGCTTATCCAGTGTCAGAGTTACTGAAATAAAACTGTTATAACAAAATTGATTAGGCAGATTTAAGGAAAAAAAAAAATGTTCACCACTATTTGTATAATGAGATACTCAATAGTCAAGTTACAAAACAATTTGTAGTCACTGAAATGTTGATTATTCAATAGCTGTTGTCTAGGAAAGTCAAGTGTGTTTATATATAAAATTAATTCTATTACAGAGCACTTTATTTTTACTAACACTTTTCACATGTCCTTCACCTTCCCTCTGTTACCATTTTTCATCCTGGTGTTCTGCATTTCAGTACAAAGAAATCTTTTTATTTCTCAAAAAGCCACCAAATTTTCAGCTTTTCTGTCATCATTTTTGAAAGTTTCAATAAAATCTGGGCATTCAAAAAGGTCTAGCATTTTCCCAGGGTTCCTATTCTTCTAGTTCCAGATCATGACATTAAAATTCACCTTTCTTTTGACAACCTTATTTCTCTCAGCTGAGTGTTTAAATCTATCATGGTAAAGAATAGATGCAGAGTTGTCGTGTCTCACAACTGCATTGGGACCTTCTAGGAGAAATCAGAAGTATGCACGCTTCAGAACAAGTGGCTTATTTTACTGGAAGTTTATCAAAAAACGCTAGAAAGGGGTATGATAGTGGGAAAATCTGTGTTACTCAGATGTTTATAAGCTTCTGTTCTCACTCTTTACTCACAGCAGTCTGGTGAGGCAAATAAGAACTACCCTTCCCATTATATAATTAAAGAACATAACACTAAAAATAGGGTTATCTTCATTTTGGACATCTAAAATTTAGGTATCTTAATCTGAACTATTACTGTAGACTTCCTGTATTAGTATAGATATTGAGTCAACATTAAACACATCAGCAGGGCTTTCATCTGCTTGCCTCTGATTTCACTATGACGTGGGTTGTACTTTGAGAAAACCTGCTTCAATTTAGTGAGAACAGATGATTTTTGGAAAACAAACTCAGTACTAGGAATCATACATACACTTTGCATTGTCCTGTACTTTGTATTTTAGTCTGGAACACAAGCAAAATAAAAACACTGTCAGGAGATACTGAGAAGTACAAAAGAATATTTCTTGTTCTCTTATACAGACAGAAGCATTCTGGATAATTTGAATAAGTTTCAGATAGGCAGCCATATTTTTGGGTGCTCATTAGAGCTTGGTGAATAATTTATAACAAATAATTTAGTTGATGAATTTTAACTCCCTTCAGCTCACAAATTGTCCATGAACAGATTGTGATTTTCCTAAATTAGCTCATTATTCACAATCATTCAGTGAATAATTTCTGTGAGTAATTCTTTCTCCGTAGCTAGTTTGTGGCCAGTTGTGGTAAACAGTTAACTTTCAAGCTGTTTTGGTCTGATATATAAATCCTGTAGAACATTTCTGCTTAACCATAATGTCTGAAATGGGAAGACTTGGGGAACTACAGACCAGTCAGCCTCACTTCTGTGCCTGGCAAGATGATGCAGCAGATCCTCCTCAAAACCATGCTTAGGCACATGCATAACAAGGAGGTGACTGGGGACAGCAAACATGGCTTCACCAAGGCTAAATCATGCCTGACCAACTTGGTAGCCTTCTATGATGGGGTTACAGCATTGGTGGACAAAGGGCGGGCAACTGACATTGTCTATCTGGACTTGTGCAAAGCATTGGACAGTGTCCCGCATGATGTCCTTGTCTCTAAATTGGAAGGACATGGATTTGCCAGATGGACCACTCATTACATAAGGAACTGGCTCGATGGATGCACTCCAAGAGTTACAGTCAATGGCTCGATGTCCAGGTGGAGACCAGTGACGAGTGATGTGCCTCAGGGGTCGGTACTGGGGCCATTGCTGTTTAATATCTTTGTCGGCAACATGGACAGCGACATCGAGTGCACCCTCAGCAAGTTTGCCGATGACACCAAGCTGTGCAGTGTGGTTGACACGCTGGAGCGAAGGTTGCCATTCAGAGGGACCATGACAGGCTGGAGAGGTGGGCCTGCATGAACCACATGATGTTCAATAAGGCCAAGCGCAATGTCCTGCACGTGGATCAGGGCAATCCAAAACACAGGTGCAGGCTGGATGGAGAGCGGCTCGAGAGCAGCCCTGAGGAGAAGGACTTGGGGCTTCTGGTGGATGAGAAGCTCAACATGAGCTGGCAATGTTCGCTTGCAGCCCAATGTCCTGGGTTTGGTCAGGACAGGGTTAATTTTCACCAGAATCCAGGAAGAGACACAGCCGGGCAGGCTGACCCCACCTGGCCAAACAGAGCCGGGTATTCCATACCATGTGCCATCATGCTGGGTTCCGGTGGGGGGGAGGTGGGGGGCAGGAACTCACTTGCAGCTCGGGAGCGCGTGACGCTGGTCCAGTCCGGCAGAGACGCTCTGTGGGTCATGCGGTTTGTGTTGTGTTTTCTCCTTATCTGTATCGTTGTTTTTACTGTTCCTTTTGTTTGCTGTTGTATTAAACTGCCCTTATCCCGACCCACCAGTTTCTGCCTGTTTCTTTCCATTCTCCTCTGCACCACAGTGCGGGAAGGGGCGGTCACGTGGAGCCGGTCACAGTCAAACCATAACACCCAGAAAGCCACCCGTATCCTGGGCTTCATCAAGAGAAGCGTGGCCAGCAGGTCCAGGGAGGTGATTCTGCCCCTTGACTCTGCTCTCGTGAGACCCCACCTGGAGTACGGCGTCCAGCTCTGGAGCCCCCAACGTAAGAAGGACATGGATGTGTTGGAGCACGTCCAGAGGAAGGCCACAAAGATGATCAGAGGGCTGGGTACCTCTCCTATGAGGACAGGCTGAGGCAGTTGGGGCTGTTCAGCCTGGAGAAGAGAAGGCTCCAGGGTGACCTTCTAGCAGCCTTCCAATACCTGAAGGGTGCCTACAGGAAGAATGGAGAGGAACTTTTCACAAGGGTGTGTAGTGATTGGACAAGGAGGAATGGATTTAAACTAAGTGAGGGAAGATTTAGATTAAATATGAGAAAGAAATTCTTTACTATGTGAGTGGTGAGACACTGGCACAGGTTGCCCAGAGCAGTTATGGATGCCCCCTCCCTGGCAGTGTTCAAGGCAAGGTTGGAGGGTGGAAGATGTCCCTGCTCATGGCAGGGGAGTTGGAACTAGATGATATTTAAGGCCCTTTGCAACCCTTACCATTCTATGATTCTATAATAAAATCCTTTATACTACGTGCACTTTCCACCCTAAGTTTCAGTTCTGTGTCTATCACTGTACTATTTGGGAGCTGGCCTGCAAAATCAAGTTAATTTTCTCATATGCCCACAGAGAGACAAATCACCATATATTCAAAGGATCTTGACAAGTTTCTGAAAATGTTGTTCATTCCTTGGCTTCCTTTGATTCAGTGCTCACACATTCACTGTGAGGGGGCTACATCAGCTGAAAACATCACGAAGTTTGAAAACAAAGGGAGTATTCATGTCACAGCAGTAAAATATTTTAAAAGTTTAAGGATATTGATGGAGTGACTTTCCAAGCTCAAGTAATAAAATGTATCAAAGTTTTGGAGTTTGACTTGTCTTTTGTAATATTGATGTTGATTTTTACTACATAAGGCCAGTGCTGCATGAGTAACCCCTTTTAAATTTTGAAAAAAATATTAATTATTTATCTCAGGATGTAAATCACATCTTTTTGGGATTAAAAGAGGAGGGTCAGATGTATGTTTCTGAGAAACTTATGTCCTTGTATTGTATGTATATTATCAATTTCTTAAAAACTTCAAATTTTCAAATTAAGCCATTTAGCTTTACGACTGCATGACTGCTCTTGAGTTAATATTTACTTAACAAGGCTTATGGAAAAAATTTTTTTCATTATTCCATTAAATCTCTGTTTAGTTTGAATGCTTTGTCAAAATGTTTTCACATAGCTGTATTTTCTTTATGAAGGGAAATGTTGAAATATTAAGTTATATATTTTTAATGACTCAGCAATTTTAATAATTTGCAATGAATGTTCAAGGTGAATTCTCTAAACACAGGCATAATCAAGCAAGAGAAAACAGTTTCACAGCAGGAGGTCTCTTTAAGCAATTAATCAACCAAAATCCCTCTTCCTTAGTTTCTGTTAAGAGTACTGATGTTTTTGAAGCTTCCATACTGCTTTCTGTACCAGCTTTTGTTCCTAGACACCAAGAAGAATGATCTTTCTTCAGACACTAAGAACCTTAATTTGCTATACTTTTGCCCTGGAAAAATGGCAGAGGTCGGAAGGCTCAGGTTTTATTCAAGTTTCTGTTTGTCCCTGTGCTCTGGATCTAAAATTGATTTAGATATTGCATTACATGGAAAAGTTTAATAAATGAAACATCCTTAAAAAAAAAAGTTATCTCTAAGAAAATAACTACATACTTTAACAGATTCCACAACACTGTTCAGATTTTTCCAAGGCTTGATTGCTAAAATTAAGTGGACTTTGATTTAAACAACAATTGCAAGATCAAGTCTCCAGTTCCAAGTGATATTTTTGCATACAGTAGGCTCTCCATCCGTTGATATATTTAATCAGAAACATACAAGCATGCCACACTGTTGGTATAAAAAGACACATTTTAATTTGCACACATTTATTATTCACATCCAAAAAGCTTGTGTTGTGCATTAGCTCATACTCAGTAACTATCAGCTACAGAAAACTCAGACAGTGCTGTAACAGTCACTGTCACTTCTTATTACCTTCAAGTACTTGCTTTGTTTTCTGCGCAGAACCTCTGCTCTATAGCTGTGTAGTTTTCAGTACCTAATACTACTTCTAGTAGTGGGGACGTTTTAGCATGGATTCTCACTCAGAAACTTTCAACAACTTATTTCACAAATAATTCATGAAGTCCTTTATGCAAAAAAGAGTTTTTTCAGAAAACCATCAGCTTTTCTGGTTTTAATGTTGGGGGGGG
>Ga0065711_1038150_pt1 | contig 19092 bp, 16 predicted proteins | sample Hoacrofraction12_FD_59098 | JGI IMG/M metagenome (GOLD analysis project Ga0065711, IMG submission 59098) | Hoatzin crop microbial communities from Cojedes, Venezuela - Epithelial fraction 12 v2 (version 2) | ecosystem: Host-associated > Birds > Digestive system > Esophagus > Crop | place... | reverse complement strand
CCTGCCCCTCTTTCCACATTCCATGGACCTTTCTCTTCTGCCTGATCTCCGCTAGAAGCTCCTTGTTTAACCATGCAGGTCTCCTGCCTCCTTTGCTCGATTTCTTTCTCAGGGGGATGCACCGCTCCTGAGCATGGAAGAAGTGTTGTTTAAAGAGCGACCAGCACTCTTGGACCCCCCTGCCTTCGAGAGCCCTGGCCCACGGGATTCCTCCCAGTAGCTCTTTGAAGAGGGCAAAGTCAGCCCTCCTGAGTTCCAGGGTTTTGATCCTGCTTATTTCCCTGCTTCCTCCACGCAGGATCCTGAACTCGACCATTTCATGGTCACTGCAGCCGAGTCTACCTCCGACCTTCACATCCTCCAGCAGTCCCTCCTTGTTTGTTAACACAGCAGTAAGAGCATCCGGAAAAAACGTAACACTAAGAAGGTATACTTTTGGCTTCTGTCATTCATCATTCAGTCAGATAAATTGTATGAAGTGTCACAGACATGAAACAGAGAAGAGAGCATCCTGCCCTTATTCTGCAATTAGACTAAAGACCTTTTACAGTTCTAAAATGTTTCAAGACTACTGTGATTTATATCCTCATGGTAAGCGATTTCTTACCTATGATTCTGCTGGGTCAGTAGCAAAACAATAAAAATAAGGTGGATGTTCAGATTTATACATTGAAAGGGAGGTGTTTTCGGCATTGCAAATAAGAGCCATCTCACATAATTTTAACCATCTAAACCACAGAAATTTAATTTGAGCTTTTCATATAAATGACTGTAGAAGAAAGAACATAAAGAACTTCTCTAGGACAGCTGATCTTCGTTCAATCTGGACAAAGAGAATTATCAGCTTAAAACGCAGCATTAAGGACTAACTTAGGACAGCTATTTCATTGCATCCTTATTTGAATGAAGAGTCAAAGGCAAGGCACAAGACCGAACATCAGTTTATATGTGCTAAAGAAACACACTTCTTATGGGGAGCCAAGAATTGATTGATAATCCCATTAAGTTTTAGCAATTCATAGAAACATAGAATCGTAGAATCACAGAATGTTTTGGGTTGGAAGGGACCTTAAAGGTTATATAGTTCAAACCCCCTGCCACGGGCAAGAATGCCTTCCGTTAGATCAGGTTGCTCGAAGCCCCATCCAGCCTGGTCTTGAATACTTCCAGGGAGGGGGCAGCCACAACTGCTCTGGGCAACCTGTTCCATTACCTCACCACCCTCATAGTAAAGAATTTCTTTCTTGTACATAGTCTAAATCTACCGTCTTTCAGCTTAAAAACATCACCGCTTGTCCTATCACTACAAGACCTTGTAAGAAGTCCCTCTCCAGCTTTCTTACAGGCTCTCTTTAGGTACTGGAAGGCTTCTGTAAGGTGTCCCTGGAGCCTTCTCTTCTGCAGGCTCAACTGTCCTGGCCTTTTCTCATAGGAGAGGTGTTCCAGACCTCTGATCATCTTCATGGCCCTCCTCTGGACCCGCTCCAACAGGTCCATGCCTTTCCTGTGCTAATGGCTCCAGAGCTGAGACTCCAGGTGCAGTCTCACCAGAGCAGAGCAGTGGGGCAGAATCACCTCCCTCAACATGCTGGCCACGCTTCCTTTGTTGCTACCCAGGAAACAGCTGGCCTTCTGGGCTGTGAGCACATGCTACCGGGTCATGTTGAGATTCTCATCAACCAGCACTCTTAAGTGCTTCTCCTCGGGGCTGCTCTCAATACATTCTCTGCCCAGCCTGTATTTGGTCTTGGGATTGCCCTGATCCAGGTGCAGGACTTTGCACTTGGCCTTGTTGAATTTCGTGAGGTTTACACATGACCACATTTCAAGCCTGTCAAGGTCCCTCTGGATGGCATCTCTTCCCTCCAACATGAAGACCACATCACACAGCTTGGTGTCATCAGCAAACTTGCTGAGGGTGCACTCAATCCCACTGACATGTCACCAATAAAGATGTTAAGCAGTGCCAGTCCCAATACCAACCCCTGAGGAACAACACTCATCACTACCCTCCACTTGGACATCGAGATGTTGACTGCAATGCTTTGAGGGTGATCATCCAGCCAATTCTTTATCCACTGTGCTGTCCCTCTATCAGAGCTATGTCTCTCTAATTTACAGACAAGGATGTTGTGCGGAACAGTGTCAAATGCTTTACTCATGTCCAGGTAGATGATGTCATTTACTCTTCTATTATCCACCAATGCAGTAACCCCATTGTAGAAGGCCACTAAATATGTCAGGCATGATTTGCCCTTAGTGAAGCCATGTTGGCTGTTACCTATCACCTCCTTATCTTCCATGTACCTTAGTATGGTCTCCAGGAGGATCTGCTTCATGATCTTGCTGGTCACAGAGGTGAGACTGACTGGGCTGTAGTTCCCTGGGTCTTCCTTTTAAAAAATGGGATTGTGTTTCACATTTTCCAGTCAGTGGGAACTTCCCTGGACTGCCACGACTTCTCAAATATGATGAAGAGTGGCTTAGCAACTTCATTAGCCAGTTCCCTCAGGACCTGTGGGTGCACCTCATCAGGTCTTATGAACTTATGCACTTTCGCGTTCCTTCAGTCAAGATATGTTACACTAAGTCCAAATTATGCACTTATTGGAGCTGGTTCCAAAATAAAATCCTTAGAACTTATATGCACACATTTTGTATAATCTATATCTTTCTTTCATGTTTTGCTCACTCTTCCCAGGCCTTTCTGTATCTGAAGGTTAATGGTGCTAGGATTCTTTAATAAAAGGCGGTGGGGACTGCAGGAGGTCCCTCCTGTCTTGAGGTCTTTGCTGCAAGAAGTCTGAGCAGAGGCTATTCGTTTATACTCTTGAGTCCATTTAGAATAATTTTGTATGTGTTTTTACCACAGCCAGCTTGCTGTCCTTTGCTAGGCTCCAAAACCTGTATTCGTTTAATGAACAGAGACTGATCACTTTAATAGAGAATGATGATTTGGAGATTTTTCTTATAGCTCTTCAACTACCGATATCACCTTGTGAATGTACTTTCAAGGCTTCTGTCATTTTGCACTAGTTCTTTTGGGGCCCCTTGTTAAAATCCCATTTGTCTTCAATGGCCTTCAGGCTGTGGTGTCCTTAAACCCAATCTAATATTTTTTTAGCACGGCCTGGATATATTTCAGTTGCTGTTCTAATGGTTTCCAGTAGTCACCTTACAGAAATCACAATCCATTAGAAGATAAATGCATCTATAGATACATACAGATGCTGATAAAATGCTTTGGTAAATGCTTATTAATATCTGCTACTTCAGGCAGTATCACTGGTTCATTTTCAAAATTTCTTTACAACAAGTTTGGCAGTGACCACATTAGTGAATAGCGTGGTTCAATACAAGAAGAACTACAGATTGAAATATTGAAAATCCAGTACAGATTATACGCATTCAGAAGCATTTGATTCAGACTGCCTCTAATCTAGTTGCATGGACTTAGCGTCCATTAATGGCTAAAGTTCATAGGTGCCCTACATAAGTGTATATCTCAGCTTTGTTAAATTTTGAAGGAATGTGAAGTACATACAGAAGAACATTATGTAACTCACAGCCCATGAAAAATGTGTAGCTGATTGCAACTAGGAAATTTTCTTCAGAAGAGCATTCTTGGTGAACTGAAATACTGTTATTAACCCACTCTGAAGGCTTGGACAGCTAAAATTCTCAGTGATGTAATTGTTAGTGTGAACTACATCGGATTCTTCTTCCCTTTCTAACACGTTGTTGCAGTTTGGCCATGGACACCAACAAAGGGCCATGCGGTGGCTCTGTCATCCCTCTCCCCACTGGGGTGGGGAGGAGAATGGAAAGAAAAAGGCAAAACTGGTGGGTTGGGTTAAGGACAGTTTAACAGAACAGCAAAGGAAGAAAACAGTGACAACAGCTATACTGATAAGGAGAATATACGAAACAAACAGCGAAATACACAGAGCAACTTTCACTGCCCGATGCCCAGCATGCTCCCAAGCAGCAACTCACTTCCCCTCCCCCAGCTCCCCCACCTAGAACTAAGCATGATGGCACATGGTATCGAACACTCTGTCTGTTTGGCCAGTTTGGGTCAGTCCGCCCAGCTGTGTCCCTTACTGGCTTCTGGTGAAAATTAAGTCTGTCCTGGCCTAACGCAGGACACACAGCCCCCTCCGGTTTTTATGAGTTATTTCTTATTTTAAAAGACTACCATGTTACAAGTAAACATGTTTGTCTCTTGTCAAATAAAACTAACCATCTTTTAGAAAGTATCTTGTAAAATTTGAATGTAGTTCCCTAGAGAATTTTTTTCCTGATTCATAAATCATTTTCAGTTCATTTATTTTTAAATAATACAGAGGATTTTATATGCCTTTTGCTGTCTTCATTTCTCTTCATCAGAGATTCCTTGATTGATTAATTACCTGAAAACAAACAAACAAACAAACAAACAAATAAATAAATAAATGGTATGTTATAGGATAAATTAGAATTCCAGAGAGCTGGAAAGAGAAGCTCGCTTAGAGACAATGACACTTTATTTATCTGAAATAATGTATCTGAAATTATTATGATTTTGAAATCCATTCATGTATTATAGTTACTTTGTGTCAAGAGGATACTTTACTGTCAAGCAATTTAGCATAATCTTACACAATACAGAATGACTAAATGGAGCATAAAAATCTTTTCCATATTATTCTGAAGTAATTAATAGCACATTTGCTATTGCAACAAATGTACTTACATTTTTAATTTCACTGTACTATTAATTGTAGTAAATTCATTTTAATACATATGAATTTACATTTGTCTTTGTTCTACAATATATATTTAATTTAAATACTAAGTCTTTCTGGTTTACCCCTATTAATATCCTAACACTGTAGAATCATAGAATTATTGAGGTTGGAAAAGACACTTAAGATCCAGCCATTAATCTAACACTGCCAAGTCGACCACTAACCCATGTCCTTAAGGGCCAAGTCTACACCTCTTTTAAATATCTCCAGGAACGATGACTCAAGCAGTTCATTGGCAGTCTGTTCCAGTGCTTAATAACCCTTTTGTTAAGAAATTTTTCCTAATATCCAGACTAAACCTGTCCTGGCACACCTTGAGGCCATTTCCTTTCATCCTATCACTTGTTACCTGGGAGAAGAGAAGAATACACGCCTTGCTACAACCTCCTTTCAGGTAGTTGTAGACAGCAATAAGGTCCCCCCTCAGTGTCCGTTTCTCCAGGCTAAATATCCCCAGTTGTCTCAGCTGTTCCTCATAAGACTTGTTCTCTAGACCCTTCACCAGCCTTGTTGTCCTTCTTTGGACTTGTTCCAGCACCTCAATGTCCTTCTTGCTATGAGGCACCCAAAATTGAACACAGTACTCCAGATGCGGCCTCACCAGTGCCATGTACAGGGGCAAGATCACTTCCCTAGTTCTGCTGGCCACACTATTTCTGGTACAAGCCAGGATGCTTTTGGCTTTCTTGGCCACCTGGGCACAATGCCTGCTCACATTCAGCTGGCTGCTGACCAACACTGCAGGTTCTTTTCCACCAGGCAGCTTTCCAGCCACTTCCCCCAAAACTTGTATTGTTTCATAGCATATATATGACCCAAGTGCAGGACCCGGCATTTAGTTTTGTTGAACCTCATACAGTTAGCCTCGGTCCATTGATCTAGCCTGTCCATATGCCTCTGCAGAGCCTTTCTACACTCAGGCAGGTCGACACTTCTGCCCAACTTGGTGTCATCTGCAAATTTACTGAGGGTGCACTCAATCTCTTCATCCAGATCATTGACAAAGATATTAAAGAGAACTGTCCCCAGTACTAAGCCCTGCGGAATACCACCAGCCGCCAACTGAATTTAACTCCATTCACCACAACTCTTTGGGCCAGCTTTTTACCCAGTGAAGAGTAAACCCATCCAACTCATAAGCAGCCAATTTCTCCAGGAGAATGCTGTAGGAAATGGTGTCAAATGCTTTACTAAAGTCCAGGTAAACAATATCCACAACCTTTCCTTCAACCACTAAGTGGACCAGCTTGTCATAAAAGGAGATCAGGTTGACCAAGCAGGACCTGTCTTTCATAAACCCACGCTGGCTGGGTCTGATTCCCTTGTTGTCCTTCACTTGCCCACTGAGCACACTCACAATGAACTGATCCATAATATTCTCTGGTACATAGGTCAGGCTGACAGGCCTGTAGTTCCTGGGATCCTCCTCCTGGCCCTTCTTGTAGACGGGTGTCACATCATTACCTAACTTCCAGTCAACTGGGACCTACCTGATTAGCCAGGACTGCTGCTAGATGATTGAAAGTGTCTTGGTGAGCACTTCCACGAGCTCCTTCTGTACCCTTGGTTGAATCCCATCCAGCTCCAGACTTGTGTGTGTCTAAGTAGTGTAGCAGGTCGGTAACCATTTCCCCTTGGATTATGGGGGCTTCATTCTGCTCGCTGTCCCTGTCTTTCAATTCAGGGGGCTGGGTAACCTGAACACAATCGGTCTTACTATTAAAGATTGAGGCAAAGAAGGCATTAAGTACCTCAGCCTCTTCCTCATCATTTGTCACTGTTTCCTGTGCATCCTATAGGCAATGGAGATTGTATTTAGCCATGCCTTTTTTTTTCTTATTTGTGGAAACTCCATAAATAAATACTTGTCTCCTACGATAGTAACTTGTCTTTTGTCTTTATGGAAGTGGTTTTGATGCAGGGTATAGGCTGACTTAGCCTGGGTGACACTTCCAACTTGAACCAATGTCCTCATCATCATTCGGTTCTACATTCAGAGCTTCATAGCTATCACCTAAGGGCACCTGGGAAGGCAAGGAAGTTACAGAGGAGACACACCTGCTGTGTCAGACAGAAACTTGTCACCGTTCCTCTTTATCCCTTAAGTCACTGCTTTCTGCAGGGTGGAGGGAGGACACGGAATCCTCAATGTCATGCATCCTGTCTGATTGACAGTCCTACCCCAGGGAAGATAGAGTGCGGTTCCAACAGTCTATCTCTCTGTTTTGGACTCCCTGATCTGCTCAACCTACTCACCTTCTCCAGAAGCTCTGCCACTAAGCTGAGGACTTCCTTTACCTGGGTGCTCCTCTCACAAGTGTACTTACTGCTGCTGTCCAGTACTGACATAAGAATAGGGCACATACTGCAGCCTGACACCTGAGTGACAACATGTTGCCATTGGAGCTCTGTCTGGGAAGCTGCATCAGTCATAGTGGGTGAGGAATTTTAAGACGACATGGCCTTCAGCTGGATAGATATCATTGCTCCCTGATCAAGCTGGCAGAGCTACAGTGCCTTACCTGTGTGGCCTTCCACAGCAACTGCAGCACAAGCTACCAGACCGTGCCACCATTGGTGACGTGCCATGCCCTGGTCGCTAGCACTCCGGGCAAGTAGTGTTTTCTAGGGGTTTCTTTTATACTTCGGGTGTGGGGGGAGAGGTTGGACTCTGTTGTTCCTGGTCCTGCCCAGATCTTGTCAGCCATCGCCATGTGAGCTGCAGGTTCTGTGTCTGTCTCTCTGCTCCCCTGAGTTTTCCCAGTCTGGGAAACCCTCCTGTGCACTGCACTAACGTGCTCTGCTGCGAATGGTGCTGGCACCAGAGATGCTCACCTTGGTGACAGAGGCGAGGATAATTTGTACCAACTACAAACTTACTGTAAGTTTATTTGAGGTATATTAGAAAAATTAATAAACTTATACAGGGTTATCTATACAGGAGTGGATTCCTACGAGAAGGAGGTGAAATCCAAATGGAACTATCCATGACAACCCAGGAACCTTGGTTTGCCTCCACCCCCACCACTGTACTGTGTGCTTGGTGTGGTCCTATACACTATGTTGCTCTACAGCTCCCCAAATATGTGTGCATATGCATCCAGATTATCCCATTCTCCAATACCTTGCAGTAATTATAGAGTAATTGCTATAGAAGTACACAAAACTTGTGGTATGATTTTTTCAGACATGTTTTAAATGACTGAACGCACCTAATCTTTTTTAACATTGTTTGTACAATAGATTTTGTTACCTTAATGAATTATTTAGACATCAGACTTTTCCAAAAACAGGATTCCTAATACGATTTTCCATGTACAAAATAATATTCGTCTCAGCTAATTTTACATTTCTTAAAGTTAGGTGTCCAGCCTAAACTAATTACATCTTTCTTTATTGACAACAACAGTTAATAGTATGTATAGAGAGACACTTATAAAAGGATGGCCAAAGAGAGATATTACATAACTAGCTAAGAAACCTAATTACTGGAACACCCGAGTCCCGTTCTTTTGGATCACTGTAATCCACACTATTTTTATCTTCTGATTCTCGGTGTGTTAGCCCCTATTATGGGGATTTTAAATCACTTGCAACTGGTTACTCTATTCCTCATATGCAGTAAAAAGTTGTCTCCAACATACTCCAGTATCTTTTCAGATGATCTGAAGAGAGAAGTATAACATTAGATATTCACTCAAAGAAAGAATACAAATTCAGAGCTAGATTAGTATCTAAAAAATCTCAGTAAAATAAATTATTTTTACCTGGAGCTTTTTATGTGAGGTGGGCCTAAAAGGTATTATATTTATATATAAATCACAGACATTAAGGAATGAGTATGTGGCAGACAGTTAGATAGTCAGCACAGCAGTTGGGAATATTTTGCATTTTTAAAATTTGCCCAAGTGAATGTAGTTGCCATTTATTCTATTAAGAGTAAACCTCCTTTTAAGCAACTCCCCCAGATAGTTTACCACTGTATGCATACCCTTGTATGTTCTTGACTCTGACCGCAAAGTAGGAAACATTGAAGAGATCTTGCACAAACATATCACAGAGGACATCATTGTTTCTCTTCTTGCTTTTGTGAACCCATACAGAGAAAACACTGCTTTCATATCTTCTAGCCTATCCAGATTTCTTCCAAACAAATCTATCCTGTGAAGTAAGCATTCTTTTAAGTTGAACCACTTATCCAACAGCTGTGGAAGAAAAACTGCAGCTTTCAGAAACGCAGAATGAAGTAAGGCTGGCATTATCCATATCCTCACAGAACATTCAGAAACACCATACATAACTGAAAATTTGAGAATCCCATAGAGTATGAAATAGAAATGGAAATAAGGAAATAATCTGATACTGTCAGAATTTCATCATTAAAATAAAATGGACTACATCTGTGAGATACTAGGAAGATGTACATATATTTTTATATATATACATATATTTTATACATCATTCTCTGTGTTATGTGTGTATGTGTATATATATATTTTATACATTTTCTTCCTACTTAAAAATGGGTGACAATTAGTTTTTCACTGCTGCTTTTGTTTCTTTAAACATGGATTTTTGAAGGGTGGAATTAATTGTAGTGTAATTTCCATGGATATTTGTTACAAAAGTTAACAGAAAATGGATGTGTATAATAATCAGTATCATAAGTAAAATATGAAGGAATCCTTCCACATCGCAAAGCCTCACTTGGAGAACTACATCTTGTTTGGGGCACTAAAACTGAACCAGGTGGCTGAAGTGAGTTCATTATCCAGCTCAAACTTCCCCTGATGCAGCTGTAAACCATTCCCTTCATGCCATATCTCCAGACACCAGAGACCAGTACCTCCCTCTTCGCTTCCCGTCATGAGGCAGTTATAGACAGCAATGAGGTCGCCCCTCAGTCTCCTCTTCTCGAAGCTGATAGGGAGGGATCATAAGAAACATGAAACCATAACAAAGTAGCTTGAATAATATTTTCTAGTTGTTAGCAGATTTTTCTATTATTATAGTTTGTGTTCTTGCATACATAGTGGTCTAAAGTTGTGACTATTGTACTAACCCCTGTTTCTACTTAGGAATGTAGTGGGTGTATTGTTAATAGCTTTTCATACATAGCGATCTAATGATGTAACTATTGTACCAATCCCTGTTTCCACTTAGGAATATAGTGGATGAATGTAGATATAAATTATCACTTTAAGTCATTAGACAAAATAATTAAAACCAAAGCAAGTCTTGGTCCTCAGTCGATAATTGGGATGGCTGTAGAATAAGAGAGACTCTGAAATAATTCTACTCCAGACAGCTTGGCCTTGGGAGGGCAGATGTACCAAGCTACAAAGATAAAGAGGCACCAAGAGCGCAACAAGACCAAAGCAAAACAACCTGGAAGGACACAGTATACGTGACCTTAAAACTGAGTTTGCACAGAAAAAAAGTTCAACCAGCGGACACTGTGATGAAGAGTACAGGCCTTCATCTGAAGACCCTTGCCGACCACCTGGGGACGCTAACAGACTTGTGTGAAAGACGCTAATCTATGCTAATTAGTTCTTGGAAAAATCATGAATATGCTAAGCATTTCTTGGAAATATAATGAATATGTATATTGTGATTGTATTTAACCTGAAATTAAAAGGTTGTTTGGCATACACGTTTGGAGGAGATATCCCCTCTGTGCCTGGCGCTATAGTAAAGGATACCTTTATTACCTGCTTAATAGTATACATGTAACAGTAACAGTAACAGTATACAAAGGATACCTTTATATACCTGCTTAACAATATATATTGTACTGTTAGGTTATTAGCAGATCTTCGAATCAAAGCTGAACAAACATAGTATTCTCAGCCGCTCCTAAGTCATGCCTTCTAGTCCTTTCATCTTCTTTGTTGGTCTCCTTTGGATGCGTTCTAATACTTTTATATCATTCTTGTATTCTGAAGCTCAGCACAGCACACAGTATTTGAGGTAAGATCATATCAATGCTGAGTACATAGGGACAATCTCTTCTTTTGACCAGCTAGATATACTGTGCTTAACACACCCCAGGATATGTTTGGCCTTTAGGGTGCTAGGGCACATTGTTGACTCATATCGAGCTTACCATCAACCAAAATCCTCAGATCCCTTTCTGCAGGGCTGCACTTCATTAGCTTGTCCCCCAGTCTATACATACATCCAGGATTACACCACCTCAGGTTTAGAATCAGGCATTTATACTTGTTAAATTTCATACAGTTGGTGATTGCCGAGCACTCGAATCTATCAAGATCTCTCTGTAAGGGCTCTCTAGCCTTCAGGGAATCAATAGCTCATCTTAATTTAGTATCATTGGCAAACTTTTTTAATGTGCACTCAACTCTTGTGTCCAGGTCATTGATAAAAACATTGAAGAGAACTGTCCCTAAAATTGTTCCCAGGAGAAACACCATAATTTGTAAGAAGTGCGTGGAATCTCCATCATTTATTCACTTTTTAATAACATCTTAGACAAACAACTGTCAAAAAGGGTTTATGTATGAATGTTTTACCTTGTAGCAGTGGAACAGACTACAGTACTTCTGAATATGTCTTTTAGACCTATTTACTCTAATTGTTGTAATTGCATAATTTTAATAAAATTGTTCTAATAAAGTATGAATTTTGCAAGGTAAGTGTACCCTTACAGCATCAGCCCTGGGGAACAGAAATATGAAGTATGATGGGTCAATATAACCAGTACTACTTAAAATATAATTATAACTGAAAGAGGAGAAAGGACATACAAACATGCAGTGAACAACTTGACAACAATTTTCTTCTTTGTTCAGAGTTTGTGTTATTGTCCTGAAACATGATAGTATGTTATTTCTCTTGCTTGATTCATCAGGTCTTTGAAAATCAAAGATATCTGAGATTCCGTAGTGTTTTTGTTTTAAGGGTTTTTTTTATTTTAGTCCTTGTGCTTGCCTGCAGGAAGCCAGGAGATTATTTTGTGAGTAATGGAGAACTTTCACTCTTTCTCAGCTACTTATTGCCACTTTAAGATGTAGTGATCAAAATAAGTTTGTTTTTAAAACTTTCTGTAATTGAAATATATTGAGTTTTAATTATGGGGGGGGGGAACAGCATGTGAATGGGAAGTTGAAGATAGCAGCTGAATTTTAAGGAATAATTTAATTCTAGCCACAGGTTTTGAGTAATTATTTATTATTTTGTTTATTCTGGTCCTAATTTATCGGTATTCTTTCTTATGGAATTAGAATTCTGTAGTATGATATCTCAATTTTTAACAGGATTGATCACAATTAACTAAAGCATAACATCACTGTATCAAAACAGCAATTTTTCACACAAAATGTTAAGTGCTTTAAGTATTTAAGTTATCTTTTAACATATTTTTAGCAGCTGGAAATAAAGAAAAAAAATGGAAATCAGCACAACATCACTAGTCAGCTGTTCACTGGAACATGTTGTGTGTGCTATATTTCAGAAATACTACTGTAAAATATTAAGAAAAAAGCCCTATATTTACTATTCCTTTATTTTTCTTGGAAGAAGAAATATTTCATGCATTAAAAAAATGCACTTTGTAATTTATTTTTTTGTTAATACATGCAAACTCACTACAGCATAAGAAGTGGAGGACAGGTGGAGAACAAAGAGTGTAGGGTTACAGAAAACAGAGAGACATTGGGAATGGAAAAACAGAGCAAAAGGAGGACCTCTTTAAGTGTACACATGTTTGTGTGGGAAGGTTGAGGGGAGTGGTGTTACAGAGATGGCTTCTGTGAGCAGGTGAATGTGCCTGAAGGAGGCTGTGACTCTGTGGAGAGTCCACACTGGAGCAGGCTCCTAGTAGGACCTGTCACCCCATGGAAAGGACTCACTTTGGAGCACTGCGTTCCTGAAGGACTGCAGCCCATGGGAGGGACCCACATTGGAGAAGTTTGTGGAGAGCTGTCTCCCATGGGAGGGACCCCATGCTGGAGCAGTGGAAGAGAGTGAGGAGGAGGGAATAGCAGATAGAATATGTGATGAATTGACTGCAAACCCCATTCCCCTGCACTGCTCGAGGGGAAGGAGGTAGAGAAAATCAGGATTGAATTTGAGCCCAGGAAGTAGAGAGGTGTGGGAGGAAGGTCTTTTAAGTTTTGAGGGTTTTGTTTCTCATTATCCTACTCTGATTTGATTGGTAATGAATTAATTTCTCCAGGCTGAGTCTGTTTTGCCCATGACAGTAGTTGATGACTGTTTTCTCCCTGTCCTTATCTCAATCCACCAGCTTTTCATTATGTTTTCTCTCTGTTGTCCTGATGAGGAGGTGGAGTGATAGAGTGGCTTGGTGGGCAAAGCATCCAGGCAAGGTCAACCCACCACAACACACAGAAATGCTCAAAGCCTAGAAAACAAACAGGAGAATCCAGGATGCTGCATGTAGTCACAAGAATGCAACATTGTTGGAATAATTGAGATGGGATAGCTTGCATGACTCAAGTCCTGTGACAAAAGGATCCAGGCATTTCATGAAAGCTAGCAGGAAAGACGAGGAGGAGGTTGATCTCTCTTCGAAGGAGCAGCTCAGGTCTAGGGAAATCCCCTGTGGGTTGCTGGCTAGCATGTTGAGAACCTGTGGGTCAGTGTCAGAGGAAGAGTAGTGTAAATGACGCTGGGGTAGGAGTTTGTTCCAGACCACTCAATCAGGGTGAGGAAGTAGAAAAATTGTTCTTAAATATCTCAAGGAAGTCTCTGTATCAAAGACCTGGGATCCTATGGGTGACCTTAAACTCCCTGCCAACTGCTGAAAGGAGAGAATGGCAGGATGGGAGCTGTTGAGGTTTTTGAAGGGTGAGGATAATATTTAGCTTCAGACACCAAATGGAACAATTGAGGGGATGTACAGCTGGATCTGCTGTTTACTAAGAATGAAGAACTCATTGGGGATATGGCAATCAAAGGCAGACTTTTCTGCAATTGTCATAAAACCGTGGAGTTCAGTCTTCTCATGGAAGCAATGAAGGAGAATAACAGAGTACAGACCCTGGACCTCAAGATGAACAGACTTCATTTTATTCGGGAAAATTGAAGGTAAGTTTCCAGAGGAAGCTCTAAAGAGCAAGGGAGATCAAGAAAGGTGGCAGGTCTTTGAGGACAAAATATTCCAAGGGTAACAAGGATCCATCACAATATTTGGCAAACAATGTATCACAAGATCAGCAGGGACGAAGCAGGGAATTCAAGACACCTTCAAAGCAAAAGAGCAATACAAAGGAGATGGAAGGAGTTCAAAGGAGTTTCAAAGGAGGAGTTTTGAAATACATTACTCAGGCAAGTAAGCAACTGTAAAAAATGGTGAGAAGATCGTAAGAAAGCCAGCATAGCTGGAGCTGAGACTTGCAAGGGATGTGAAGGGCAAGATGAAGAGCTGCATTAGTAGTAAAGACCAAATAAGGAAAATGTGGGCCCTTTGCTGAATGGGGTGAGTGATTTTGTGACAGTAGACACAGTTAGGGATAAAATATTGCATGCCTTCTGTCCTGATTTTGTCTGGGATAGAGTTGATTTTCTTCCCAGTAGCTGCTGTGTTTTAGATTTAGTATAAGAAGAATGTTGATAACAGTGATGTTTTCAGTTGTTGTTATATATCTAGGACTTTTTCCAGTTTCTCGTATTCAGTTAATGAGCAGTTGAGCAGGAGCTGGGAGAGAGCATAGCCAGACAACTAGCTCAATCTGGTCAATGGAAATATTTCATACCATGTACATCATGTTCAATTTATCAATGGGGTTGGCCAAGAGTCAGGAATACTATTCGCTTTTTGATTTTCTGGGAGTTGGAATCCTCTCTTGGCTGCAAGTTTGAACCTTTTTTTGGGCTGCAAATCAATCAAGTGGTAAGACAAATATTATTGCATGTGGTTTATTTTTCATATTCATTATTATCATTGGTATTATCATTACTATTATTAGTATTATTAGTGGCATTTCCTTTGTTGCCTTATCAAACTCTTTTTATCTCAACTCATGAGTTTTCCCTTTTTTCTTTTTCTCCTCCCCATCTGGCTGGGGGGGAAGGGAAGGGGTGACCAAGTAGCTGGCTAGTGCTCAGTTGCCAGCTGATGGGTTAAACTATACCACCTTCTTTGTCTTCATCTTCTACCGCTAGGTCTGCCAGTCCTCCATGCACATAAGAAGTTTTGAAGGTGGAAGCCAAGTACCAGCAGTGGATGATGATTGAGTCAGGGACTACTTGAGAGAATTAGACCTCTACAAGTCTTTGAGAGGTGACAGACTGCCAGTTACTGGTGCTGAAAGAAGTGTCTAATGTCCTTGTGAGGCCATTCTCTATCATCTTTGAAAGGTCATGAAGACTGGGGCAGCTCCCCTTGAAAGGAGAAAAGGAAGTGTGGCACCCATCTTCTAAAAAGTCCAGAAGTCAATTTGAGAAACTACTGACTGGTCAGCCACACTTCAGTGTCTGGGAAAATCATGGAGCGAGTTATTTTGGGAAACATTTCTAGACACACAAAGGAGATGAACACAATTTTGACAGCATGAATTTACTGAGGATTAATAAAGCCACCACCACTGTCAGGTGGATTGAAAACTGTCTAAATACCTGGTCTCAGAGGATTGTGATCAGCAGAACAAAGTCCAATTGGAGTCTGGTTACCAGTGGTGTACAAGGGTCAATATTGTGTCAATAATTTTTAACATCTGTGTTAATAAGCTGGATGATGGGACAGAGTACATTCTCAGCAACTTTGCAATGATAAAACACTGGAAGCATTGGTCAATACACCAGACTGATGTGCTGCCGTGCAGCAAGATTTTGACAGCCTGGAGAAATGGATCAACAGGAACCTCATGAAATTCTGCAGTGTGAAATGCAAAGTCCTGCCCCTGCGCAGGAATAGCCCCATGCATCAATATGTGCTGAAGACTGACTGGGTCAAAAGCTACTTTGTAGAAAAGAACCTGTGGGTCCTGGTGGACAGCAAGTTGACCATGAGCCAACAATGTGCCCTTGTGGCAAAGAGGGCTAACTGCATCCTGGGCTGCATTAAGAAGAGTTTTGCTTGCAGGTCAAGAGTGTAATCCTTCTTCTTTTCTAGATCTTGCATCTAGTTTTGTTCTCCCTGCTCCTCCCAAAACAAGAAAGATATTGACAACCTGAGGCAAGTGTTAGGGAGGGCCACCAGGATGGTCAAGGCTGGAGCACTTGCTCTTTGAATCGAGGCTGGGCAACTGAGGTTGGTTCAGCCTGCAGAAAAGACAGTTGCAGAAGCCCCTAACAACAGCCCCCCTGGGACCTGCAGGGTGAAAAGCCTGAACAGTGGTGCAAAGTATGAGGGGGAGAAACAACAGGCATAAACTGAGATGAGGGAAGTTCATACTAGACATAACAAAAAACTTTTGTCCATGAAACCAGTCAAGTCATAAGACCCAAGTAGTTGTGCAGGCTCCATCCTTGCTGGGTTTCAAGGACTTGATCGGACCCTGAGCAACCTGGTCTGGCCTAGGAGCTGACCTTAATCTGAGCATCAGTTTGAGTTAGAGACATGCCAAGTTGCTTCTAGAATGAATTATTTATGGTCCTGTGATTCCATGAAAGCAGAATTTAACAACTGTAAGCATTTGCAGACTTATCAGTCTTAAATTAGATAGCTTTGAGCACATTGTGCAGCTAACTCACAAAAGGTTAATGTAAGTGGGAGTGGAAAGGATGTAGAATGAAAGGCTGTAACATCTCTTTTACTGCTTGGTTTTGGTGGGAGTTTTGGTTGTTTTTTTTAAAGAGGCTTGTAGATGGTAGACAGTGACAACAGAATTGTACAAGAGATAAGGATTTAAAAAATTTGGCTGAACTTCCACCTCAGTCTTTCAGCTGTGAAAGTAAATAAGAACTTTTTATGGAAGGTACGGAGTAGCCAATCTCAGCATCCTCAGAAAGTGCAAAATGACTTCCTCAAAGCCTGGAGAGTAGGTTTGGGTAGTCAAACAATGTTGCAGGGGAAGGAAAAATGATCTCATCAAAGATCCACTTGTCTTTTCCAAAAACGTCTTTGTGCTACACTAAGCTACTTAATAGTTTGTCCCCACACTATGATTTTTGGTTGCTTTATTTTGTTTCGGGTTTTTTTCAGGTTTTTTTTTGTAAGCAGCCCCTTAGGAGTTTGGGATCTTATATGGAGTTGGTGGTGTTAGTTAACAAGGGCCAAGCATCAGCTGCTGTAAGTTACGTTTATGTAATTTCAGGAAACAAAAAAAAAAAAACAGAATAGCGTAAAAACCCTAGTGTGCACTGCGTAAAAATGGTAGTGCTCTTTAAAATGTTATAGCATTCCCAAGTAACTGTAAAGCTGGATGTCAAAGAAATGTTAGAGTGAAGAAAGTAGAAATGAGAACTGCATTTCTTAGTATTCTATACCTTCCATGAATTCCTAACTTTAAAAGGTCTATTAATCTTTACCTGTTTTCTTAGATGCATCAACTTTGAGACCTTGCACATATTACTTGCCTTTTGTGAATACTGTACATAATTTGACCCAAGAACACAGCTGTGTCCAGACTCCCTGATCTTCATAGGTTTTCTCCTGGCCTTCATGGCTCAGAAGGGTGGCATTCCTGGTTGAGCTTCAAGATATTGATAACTCTTCTTCAGCTAAGGAGTTCAATGTCATCCAAAAATGTCATCATAAACATGACCAATCAAGAGAACACAAATATTTATATATTTTTTCCTAGATTTATTCAAAATTAAATTGGGTATTTGCTCTGAGACAACTCACTGAGAAAGAGACGATGCATTTGCTTGAGAAATAATTTACTGTGAATCATTCACTGACCTCCATAATAAGCTTCTCTTCATACATAGCAGCTGATTTTTCTGCTCAGAATCCATGTGTTCGTTTTCATTATTAACTACAGGAATCATTATATGGTTAAAACTAATGACGACACTGCAATGTAGTCTCTTGTGGAACTGGTTAAAAATGTTCCTTAAAATACTTTCTACTGCAAAACACATTTTCTTCTAAGCCAAATGCATAATTTCTTTATTTCTTCTTTCAGCTGAATATTATTACGTTGTCTGACACCTGTAAAAAACCAATGTTAAGATATGTTATGAAACTCTGTCGTTAAGTACTTTGCACTGCTCATACTGAGATTTATGATATAACATGAAAATACCAAATTTAATCTTAAAATAAGCTAAGAAAAACCCTGGAAGTTATTCAAGTATATTTAGATATCAAATAAAATTCTGAATTATTATTCTGAATCAAAATTAGTAAAATAAAGTTAATTTTCTAAGAAGAAAAAAATGTATTTTCCATTTGGAATAAAAGCATAATTAGTATTAGAAATTCCCTTTGAAACCATCCTTCTGAATTCTGTTCAGATCTAGTCTAATGGCTGTTAAGTGGGAGTCAGGAACAGCAATGTGACTCATTTATGGCTGAGTAGTACTCCTAGGCTCCTTTGTAGTAAATCGCAACAGTGCTATTCATTTGATCTACTTTATACATCCAATACAAAATGAGATGGAGTGCTTATTGGAAGTGCCTCTTTCTCTCTATTAACTATAATGGAGGTGTAGAGTGAGTAACTTAGAAGCAGAGGCTTACATTTGGCCAAATGAATTGTTGCTGCTTACTCACTATATTGTCTTGACAGAATTGCTTCATGTTTCCTTCAGCTAAGGTATAATTTCACCACTGTTTCATTATAGTGTTCTTATTAAGAAGTTTATTACATTTGGATGGAAAGGCAGTTAAACTACATCATTCACTTAATGGAGAAGTTTCTGATCTTTTCAGAAAGTTGAGGAGAGGTGGAAAACACTTTATGCATCTAGAAGGTTACCAGGATCCTCAGTCTATAAAAATCCAGACATTAACAGTGCATTATGTGAGAGCATTCTGAACATGATCTCACTGTGTTCATAGAAGTATTAAGTCTACAAAGTGAAGCTTTTGGCATTTAGAAGTATGTATGTATATGATAGCCTTTATGCATGCATATTTTTTTTCATTCATCTAGAATGGTATAACATAGTTACTTACCACAATCAATTGCATAAAAAGATATAAACCATACATAATTACTACAAATAATTAAAGGTTATATATATATATTATAGTGAAGAGGAACGATAAACTAAACCAAAGGTAAATGCAAGTGCTTACACTGGAAAGAACCTTTCGAAGTCATCTGGTCAAAACCCCAGTCAAAGCAGGGCAACTCTGAAGTGTGATCAGATTGCTAAGAGTTTTGTCCAGTCAGGACACTACAAGAATGGATTATTCACAGTA